>Ga0116184_10000877_pt1 | contig 31712 bp, 28 predicted proteins | sample AD_JPNNA5_MetaG_FD_89886 | JGI IMG/M metagenome (GOLD analysis project Ga0116184, IMG submission 89886) | Active sludge microbial communities of municipal wastewater-treating anaerobic digesters from Japan - AD_JPNNA5_MetaG | ecosystem: Engineered > Bioreactor > Anaerobic > Digestate | place... | reverse complement strand
TTTTGCTTTCAGAAAAACTCTTTGCTACTGGAGATTTAGTAACTATCAATGACATTACAGGAATTGTTTATTCAATCGACACACTTTCAATTAAGATACGCACATTTGATAATAAGCTTATCCGAATAGCAAACACTAATGTAATCAGCTCCACGGTTACCAACATCACCCGTTTCCCTGTCCGGAGAATCAATCTTATTTTTACCGTGCCTCACCAGACTGATATACAAATGGTGAAATCGTTATTACTTTCGATTGCTGCATCACAGCCAACTGTACTCGAAAACCCGCCGCCCTTTTTTATGCTTAATGGTATAACCCGGGATGGCCTCGAACTTTTTTTAGGTGTTTGGATGGATATCAATGACTGGGAACAAACCTATATGGGCATGTACTATGGGATACTTGAGCAATTTCCCAAAGCAGGTATCACATTTTCCAATTTTGAGGTTCATATTGACGGAATCACCACTAGTAAAATGCCAGGAAAAGCAGCACAGCGTAAGAAAAAGTAGCATGCCGGTTTTAAGGTATAACAGGCTTACTGTATAAATTGTCACAATAACCAATTACATCCTTACACCCTTGTAATCTGTAATTACTTGCTGATATGATAGAGAAAATAGTGATGGTACACCTTAGTACGATCGCACTCTGCTATCGAACTTGAGAAAAAAGGAGTTACTATGCCGCTCACGTTATCCAGCCTGAGCAAGGCTGTTATTGAAACAGAATATGCAGTTCGTGGACCTATTGTCGCACGGGCTCAGGAACTAGAAAAACAGGGTAAGGAAATCATTTACTGTAACATTGGTAATCCGCAAGCGCTGGAACAAAAACCGCTCACGTATCTCCGGCAGGTACTTGCGCTCTGTGAATACCCAGAACTCATGGAACAAGCTAAAAATCTATTCCCGGAAGATACTATTGCAACCGCTCAAAATATTCTCAAAGGGACAAAGCATGGTCTCGGCGCGTATTCTGAAAGTAAAGGAGTACGATACATTCGCGAAGCCGTTGCTGAATTTATTCAAAAACGAGATGGAATTCCTGCAGATCCCGATGCCATTTTCCTCACTGATGGTGCATCAAAAGGTGTACAGGCTGCACTCCGTATGCTCATTTCAGGACCACAAGACGGTATAATGGTACCAATACCGCAATATCCGCTCTACTCTGCAACAATCACACTTTATGAAGGGAAACAGGTAAACTATTATCTCGATGAACACAACAACTGGAAGCTTTCGCGCCAGATGCTCGAAGAATCAATTGCCGAAGCACGCCGATTTGGGGTAACCGTTAAAGCTATCGTTGTTATCAATCCAGGAAATCCGAGCGGTGCTGTACTCGATGAAGAAAATATCAAAATGATTGTTCAGTTTGCTAAAGAGCATGATTTAACAATTCTTGCCGATGAGGTATATCAGGAAAATGTCTATGCGCCCTCAATGAAGTTTGTATCATTTGCGCGTGTCATGGCTCAAATGAATGTTCATGATGTTGCACTCTTTAGTTTCCACTCAACGAGCAAAGGATTTTTAGGAGAATGCGGTCATAGAGGCGGCTATTTTGAAATTCGCAATATCGATCCAGAAGTTGCAGCACAGCTACTCAAACTGCAGAGCGTGAGTCTCTGCTCAAACCTTCCAGGCCAGGTTGCTGTCTACTGTATGGTTAAGCCACCGCTGCCAGGAAGTCCAAGTTATGCCCGCTACGAGCAGGAAAAACAGGCAATACTCTCAGAACTTGGGAAACGTGCCAAAATCCTTGCTGATGGTCTCAATGCTATTCCCGGCATAGTATGTAACGAAGTAACCGGCGCTATGTATGCATTTCCTCGCATAGAGTTACCGCCAGGAAAAACCGATACCGAATACTGTATGGCACTCCTTGAAGCAACAGGGATTTGTGTTGTACCGGGCTCGGGTTTTGGACAGATACCGGGTACGGCACACTTTAGAACAACAATTTTACCTCCTACAAACAAAATCGAACTTGTCATACAGCGTATTGCTGAGTTTCATAAAAACTATAAATAATAATAGAACAATGAGCATGCTGGCACTTCGATAAGCCAGCATGCGGAGGAAGGCCAATGAGTACTGTATATTTTCTTTCTTCACGATCAAGGAATCCTGGAACAAACTCACTTGCAAAACTAACAAAGCTTCTTGACACACTCATGCAGGAAAACCCGGCCCTCATTCAGCGGGGAGACCTAACAGCAATTAAGGTTCATTTCGGGGAACTCGGCAATGAGGGGTATATTTCGCCGGTTCTTGCAAAAAGCGCTGCGCTTGCCGTTCAAAAAGCAGGAGCACTTCCATTCTTTACGGACACCAATACGCTCTATAAAGGCTCTCGGTCGAATGCTGTCGATCACCTTACGACTGCAAGTGCTCATGGATACCTCATGGAAGTATGCGGTGCTCCCGTCATTATTGCGGATGGCCTTAAAAGTAAAGATTGGCGAGAAGTACCGCTTTCAGAGTCCTGTAAACATTTTAAAACGGCAAAAATTGCTTCGGGCATTCTCGATGCTGATAGCATGGTGGTGCTTTCCCATGTAAAGGGACACGAAATGGCTGGGTTCGGAGGCGCAATAAAGAATCTTGCAATGGGTTGTGCTCCGTACATAGGAAAGCGAGAACAACACTGTGTAACCTTCCATGTAAAAAGCGGAAAATGCATCAAATGCGGACGCTGCATTGGTGTCTGTCCTGTGAATGCTATTTCATTCAACTCAGAGGACAAAGCGTACATCAATCCAGACCGCTGCATCGGTTGTGGCGAATGTATATCGTTTTGCCCCGTAAAAGCAATCAGTATGAACTGGCAGGTCGGTCTCACCGAGTTCACCGAAAAAATGACCGAATATGCACTCGGTGCTCTTTCCGGGAAAACCGGGAGAGTACTCTTTATCAATATTGTACGCGCAATTGTACCTGGCTGTGATTGTCTGCCCTGGAGCGATACACCAATCGTGCCCGATATCGGGTTTCTGGCATCAACTGACCCTGTTGCAATCGATCAAGCCGCATTTGATTTAATAAAAGGAGCTGAGAGTATTCCCGGCTCTGCACTCGATGGCAAAGCACAAAAGGGTCAAGATAAATTTACCGCCCTCTACCCCGAAAGCAAACCGGAACTGCAGCTTGAACACGGCGAGCAGATTGGTTTAGGATCACGAACGTACGAGCTTGTTACTCTCTAATTACTCACTGTTTCGTGACTTTTTGCGATTTGTACAGTATACTTTAGTATGTGAGCTCTAAAGTATGGTTTTTCATAGCGAGCATTCTCATTCTCGCAGGTTGCAATTTCCCGCCAACGTTTAGTCCTGAATATAAAGACTCTACGATTAATTTTATTCAAGATCGTGCTATCGAAGTACCACCGCCTGCTACCGATGATGGATCAACTGTTTCGCTCGACAGCCCGGCGCGTTGGGACTGGGCGTGGCGGGGACGAACGAGTTCCAGCTTTGAATACATGACCCTTACAGGAAGTGCAGAACCAGGACCTGACTCAGAGAGCGCTGTCTGGCTCCTAGAAATCGTAAACCTTTCAGACAATGCGGTCTCGACAGCAACAGCTGGATGGCAGGCAGTAGGTTCTAACGCAACAATTGCATCTCTTTCTGGATCTCTACACGGCTCAGCCTTAAAGATCAACGCATCGGAGGATAGTCATATAAAAGCGCTGAATTCGCTTTATAAAGATATCGATGCTACCCCACATAGCTACAAGATGTCACTCATGCTCCTCAATAGCAACTCGTTTCGATTTTATTCAGGATCCAGCTTTAACAAACTGGAAGTTCAAAATTTCTCCTGGCAATCTGACGATACCTATAACACTATTCCACTCATAATTACAAACATTGCCACGAGCTCTTCTAATTTTGCCGCTCTCTATACGAATGGAGCAGATGTCTATATTGATGATGTTCACCTTATCAGAGCGGATATCGAACTAAACCGCTGGGCGCTCCGCCTTATTCTCAGACAAAACGATACGACACCAATACTGGTACCCGGTATGTATGAATTAACACTCTATGTGAAAAAACCTTCCGGTTACACCTTTCCATCAGAAGCAAGCTGTGGTGACAGTAATTTATATGCCAGCCAGTACATTAAACTGAGAATGGTACAGGTAACTGACAACTCAATTCTTGCAGAACATGTATTTGATCTCAGAATACTTTCTTCTGGATGGAATCAGCTAACGCTACGCTTTCCTCAAGGTAAAGCACTTAACTTTACCGAAGGTACTGATGAATCGATTCTTTCCATTGAAATCCTGCCTTTTTCAACCGCTGAACCATCTGCAGGCGCTGTTCTCATTGCAAAGCCAGAACTGCATTTTTATATCAATGGCTATACTAACTGAGCTGTGTTAATAAAATCATAACTGCTTTCTCTCAAGATGCTATATTCCGGGAAAAGCTCTATAGCCCGAGGTATGAGGCCACTACCCCATGCCAGAGTAAGTCCAAAATTAACAACGGGTATGCCAGCTTCATGCAAAGCTGCAATTTGTGCCTTAAAGAGTGTTCGGGTTACCATACAGGAACCACAGATGACTGCAATATCAAAATGTTCGTTGGGTGGTTTATCACTGAGTGAGCGAATTGCGGTTACGGATACAGGAACACCCGTTTTTGCGTGAAGCATTGCAGGTATTTTAACCGTTGCTATATCTTCATGCGTTCGATTATGTGTGCATGCTTCGACTGCAAGCAGATTTATTGTATTTAATTTGTTTAACCTATCGAGCATCGCAATTCCATCTCTGAACCAGGCAAGCTCTCCTTTTTTACGGGCAAAGAGTATCGAAAAGGAAGTCAGCGCTTGATGGAGAGGCAAAACAGATGCTGTATATGAAAATGCCTGACTATCAGTAACAACGAGTTTTGGTTTTTGTATCAGGTTGGCATATGCTGCTCCTAATTGTGCAGGTTGTACCGTTATGACCGTGCAGTTTCTATCAAGAGCGTCTCGCAGCACCTCTGTTTCGGGCAAAATGAGCCTTCCTTTTGGTGCAGCACTATCAATTGGTGTCACGAGCATTATAGAGTCACCCTCATTGACAAGTCCTTCCAGGGGGGTGATTTCTTTTTCAATTGTATCAGCAAGACTGGCAATTCCGCGTTTTAAGCTTTCAATTCCAGTGTTTTCTGTGTTTGAAACAAAGTACATGCCGCGTACTGCCCTATGCTTGTTTTGCGTATCTTGTGAGGCTGCAAGCTTTTTATATTCCTCTAACCATGTTACCTTTTCCTTGTTGCTTGGTGCTTCCGAAAAGGTAACTGCAACAATAATCGGTTTTTCACGCTGTTGCAATTTTTGCAATATAGTCTGTTCACAGTGCAGTGGTGCTCTATTTCCTGGAGTAACAAAAATAATTATATCTGCCTTTTGCAGAACATCATTGGTTCTTGCTGTACGGAGCGATCCCAAGACGCTTGCATCATCAAGCCCGGCAGTATCGACAAGCACGACAGGTCCAAGCGCACTGAATTCCATTGATTTTTCTACTGGATCGGTGGTGGTTCCAGGATGATCTGCAACTATTGATAGTGTTCTTCCGGCTATTGCATTGACAAGCGAGCTTTTTCCCGCATTACAAATACCAGTAAATACGATATGCAATCGTTCTCCTCGTGGGGTTCTCATACTCTACCTCGTGAATTACCTCTTCTATAATCTAAATTTTTATTAACAGAACGTATTCGAACGCTCAAACAGTTTATACACGAAAAACCATCCTCGCTTACACAAATTTTACCTGGATATAATTCATAGAGCTGCTTATATGCTTTAGTGCCGATATTGGGCATTACGACGTTAGCACCAGCAGAGAGCGCTAACTCTCTTCCGTTTTGCTCGATTGTTCCTGCAGCAGTTGTAGCAGGTATGTTTGCATATGGAAAGAGCAACCTGCTTATTGCTACAGCTCTCAGTGTTGGTTCAAGTCCCTGGCAGCTTGCATGCTTAAGCGGTGTTTCGGGATGTGGAATAAAAGGACCAATTCCAATCATATCGGGTTCAAGCGAAGCGAGCAGTTCGAGATTAGACGAAAGCGAATCACCAGGAAGCCCCGTCATAAAACCTGTCCCTGCTTCGTACCCAATTTCCTTAAGGTGCATAAAGGCACGTATACGTTCGGAAAGCTCTGTACCTTTTAATGCCTCGTGCAGTGTTGCATCTGCAGTTTCAAAGCGCAAGAGGTATCGATTGACACCAGCTGCGAACAACGCTCGATACGTATCATACGAAAGCACACCAAAACTGAATGTTAATGCAAAATCACTCCCAAAACTATTTCGTATATCGTCTGCTAACGCGATGAGCTTTGAACCCTGGAACTCTGGATCAACGCCACCTTGAAGCACGAAACTCTTAATACCTCGATGAAGTCCCTGTTTAATTGTTTGTAATATTTCTTCATTACTCATGCGGTACCGCAAAAGCTTTGCATTATCTCTCCTAATACCGCAATAAGCACAATTCATAGTGCAGTAATTAGTGACCTCAAGTAACCCACGAATAAAGACAGCACTGCCATATACCTTTCTGCATGCAGTATCAGCACGTTCCATCAATTCATTGAGTGGCATATTGATATAATCTTGAATTAAGGACCCTGAATTACTCATACATACACATCCCGTTCGCCTGCTTTAATTTTTTGTATGCCTCTTTCGATTACACTGCTTATGGTACCGGGATACGTTGTAATGAGCTTAGCATAGAGTGCCTGCAATTCAGTTTTTTCATCGTTTGTTAAAAAATCTTCAATATATTCGCTGCAGGTAAAAAATGCATTAGGCTCACAAAATTGCTGAATAAGACCTGGCTTGGCTAGATCCATGAAATCACTGCCTACCCTCCCTTTTCGGTAGCAACCGGTGCAGAATGATGGAACGTACCCGTCTTTTGCCAATGCCAGCACTACTTCCTTAAGACTTCTGTGATCACCGAGCTGGAATTGCTCAGCGTTCACAGCGTTGTCAGGCTTTTCCGGAACTGTATTTCCAGCACCTGGAGTAGTATGCTCACTCCTTTCGCCTGCATATGCGCCTGGATTTGTTCTCGATCCTGCTGATATCTGACTCACTCCGTAATGAAATAATTCATTCCGTAACTGTTCCTGTTCACGCGTCGAAAGAATGATCCCGGTATAAGGAAGTGCAAGCCTGAGCACAGCAACAAGTTTTTTAAAATCTCTATCACTAACCGGTTGCGGTACATGTTCAGATACTGGCGCCCCGATGGCAGGCTCAATGCGCGGAATGCTGATTGTATGACAACCTGCACCAAACCGGCGTTCCAGATGCTTGGCGTGCTCTAGGAGGGCTAATACTTCAAATCGATAATCCGCAAGTCCAAACAGTGCTCCAAGCCCAACATCCTCAATGCCTGCTTCCATTGCTCTGTCCATAACAGAAAGCCGCCAATCATAATCTGCCTTTGGACCGGCTTTATGATACTTGCTGTAGACAAGCGGATCATAGGTTTCCTGGAAGCACGCATACGTTCCTATTTTTGCCTGTTTGAGCAGTGAAAATTCTTTAACACTCATAGGTGCCACCTCGACATTGATGCGCCGAATCGATTGGAGTTTGCCAGTAACAGGAGCTGGTTCCGTAACATTGTAGATACATGCAATGGCTTGTATGAGTGCATTAACCGAGCTTTTTGCATCTTCACCCTGAAGCAACAAAATTCGTTTATGCCCTTCACGAAGTAAGGCACGAGTTTCTGCTTCGATTTCAGAAAGTGTCAAGCGCTTTCGTACGAGTTGTGTATTTGGTGCTCGAAATGCACAGTAGAGGCAATCATTTGAACAAATATTTCCAATATAGAGCGGTGCAAATAAAACTATTCGCCGTCCATAGATTTTTTGTTTGACATATCCCGCAGTTTCTAAAAGCAGTGCAAGTTCAGCGTCATCATGAATTGTGAGCAGTTGAGCCGTTTCAGAGAGCGTTAAACCCTCAAGCTTTTTTGCTCTGTTTAGTATTGGTTCAATAGGCTCCCGATGTGCTTCTGCATCGGAAAGAATTGCATACAGCCTGTCCCGATTGATATCAGGTTTTTGTGTTGTGTGAAGTATCTCCATCATCATCCTCCTTATAAGACGTGAGGACGGACTTAACCTTTACTCCGGAGATTTTTCCAAGTTTTCCTGTCAGTGCTCCTATGGTATCAGTATCACCTTCGACGACGATCGCAATGAGTGAGATATTTCGGTGACGCATGGGAAGCCCGAGTCGTGCATCAATACTGTCAGCATACTGTGACAGGACAGCATTCACTGTCTGAACAGCGTCATTATGCAGTATGAGAATTGATACGAGACCTATCCGCTTTTCCATCAGCAAGCTCCTCTGGATCAGCATGTGACATGAAAATTCTCCTTGGGAAAGATATATCCGTCCCGCAGAATACTGTGCAACAATGCTGATGCAATAATAGATAATTTTTTATCGAATTGTCAAGTGCTCAGTGCAAATTTTCATAGACTGATTGAGCCTTCTTTCTCACGGTCTCCACTGGATCAGTCTCTGACATCTTTTTTATTGTATCAAGTAAATCTTTTACCTTGTTACGTTCAAGCCATGCAAGCGCATTGAGCCTCGTGGTAAAATCCTTATCTTCAAGCAGCATTGCAATAAATGGTATAAAGTTAAGACTTGTGCTTGCAAAGATTTTTCGAGTTATTTCTGTAAAAAGCGTCCGTGTTTTATCGTTCATTGCTTTAATAAAGAATTCGAAAAATGGAGAATTTTTTTCAAGCTTGGTGCCAAAATTTTCAATATACACACTAAATATCAAAGCTCTATAGACATCGGGTATTTTTTCATCGGTTATATTCTTTTTAAGTATTTCACTGCAAGCATCAGTACCAATTTTTCCCAATGCCACAAGAGCCTGCTCTTTGACTTTTTTTTCAGGGTCCTGTTTAAATTGATATTCCAGATAGGGAATTGCATCAGCTATTTTTAATTCGCCAGCAGCCTGAACAGCGGCAAGTCTGGGAATGACATGCGAATCGCGCAGTGATTGCACAATATACTGATACACTTCCGGGCTCCCTATTTCACTAAAGGCTTTTACAGCAGATCCCCGTACATTAGGATCTTTCTGATTCAATGCTTTTGCTAAAAGCTCTATTGCTTCAGGACTTTTGAGTTTACCAAGTCCAGCACAGACATACATGCGCTCAACTTTACCAGAATCTTCTCCTCGGTTGATAATTTTTTTATATAAATCGAGCGCTTCCGCTACCTGAAGTTCTCCCAGTGCAAGTAATATTTCCTGTTTTACTTCCTGGGTTGTTTCATCCTTTTCATAGAGATTCAAGAGTGTTTTTGCAAAGTTTTGCAGTTTAGCACTTCCAATGAGCTTGAGTGCAGGAACAATGTAATCTTTTTCAGAATTGGAGAGAATAGTTTCAAGCAGTTCAGGTTTATTGAATTTTTTTAACTTTGTAAAATAGGTGAAAACAGCAAGAACCACTTCTTTTGTCTCGCTATCTCTATTAGAAAGAATCTGTTCTGCAATCAAAATAATCCGCTCATCGGGAGGGTCTTTGCTGGCAAAATATTTTATGATTGTTTCTTTAATTTTTTGATTTTTTGTTTCAAGTAATATTTTATAAATTTCTTCATCGTACTTATAATTTTTATCGCTGATAAGTTTATTGAGCGTTTCGTTAACTTTTTCATCAATTCCATACCGCAATGTACTTAAAATTAGATCATCAGCTGATTGGGCTACAACAGTAGAACCTATAAACACTATAGTAATGCTAAGAAAAAAACACAGTACCCTATGAATTTTGCTACTCATTCCATATTCTCCGCGCTGTATAAAAATAGCCTTTCCAGTATGATTCATCTAGTGATGAAATAATTACACCTGTCTTTGGTCCCTGTGATGCAGCATGAATAAAAAAATTATCACCAATATAAATTGCTACATGGAATATAACACCATGATCAGCAAATAGTAAAATATCAGCAGGGTGAAAGTCTTCCTGTATGGTTACCCCGTGCAGCATCCAATCTTTGCTGATTCGTGGTACATTTTCTAAAAATGGTTTATATACTGCATACAAAAAACCTGAGCAATCTATTCCAGCTTTAGTTGTTCCGCCATATACATATGGCGTGCCAAGATAATCCAGTGCCCCTGCAATAATTAGTATTTCAGGAAAACTCTGGACATATGACTCATCGGTATGGATTTTTGCTGTCTGCATACAGAATACACAGACTACTATGAAGAGTACAGTTTTACTCTTTATAGTTTGCAAGAAATTCTTTTTTAAAAGCTGCGAACGTACCATTACTTATAGTATATCGGATTTTTTTCATGAGTTCATGTAAAAAATAAAGATTGTGATAACTTGCCAATATTGAATAGAGGATTTCATTGCACTTGTAGAGGTGACGCAGGTAACTCCTTGAGTATTCCCGGCAAACCCTGCAGGTGCATGCTGTGTCAATTGGTGCAAAATCCTCAACATACTGAGCCTGCTTAATAGAAATTGGACCATTCCAGGTAAAAAGTAGACCATTTCTTGCCGTACGAGTCGGAAACACACAGTCAAACATATCAACACCATTTTCTACTGCAGTGAGAATATAGAGCGGTGTGCCTATGCCCATTACATACCGTGGTTTTGATTCTGGAAGACCTTCTGTGGAAAAGGCTAAAAATTCTTCGAATACCGGAAATGGCTCTCCAACGGAAAGCCCTCCAATTGCTATGCCAGGTGTATCGAGGTTGCAAATAAATTCTTTGCTTTCAGTTCGTAATGGTTTATAAAAGTTCCCCTGCATGATGGGGAATAAGTTGCCGCTCGAACGATCCTGATTTTGTTTCCAGTATGCAATAGAACGGTCCGCCCACTGCTTTGTAATATCGAGCGCTTTTTTTGCTTCTTTTTCCTTAATTCCATATGGCGTGCATACATCGAGCTGCATAAAAATATCGCTGCCTAATACCTGCTGAATATGCACAACTTTTTCTGGCGTAAGTGTATGTCTGCTCCCATCAATATGAGATTGAAATACTACGCCTTCGTCTTTTATTTTTCTTAGCTTGGTAAGTGAAAAAACCTGGAATCCACCAGAATCAGTTAAAATATTTTGATCCCAATTTATAAATTTATGGAGACCCCCTGCCTTTTCTATGACATCGAGACCGGGACGTAAATACAAATGATAGGTATTCGAAAGAATTATTCCAAAACCAATTTCTTTTAGGTTATCTTTTGTTACACCTTTTACTGTGCCATTTGTACCCACAGGCATAAACACAGGTGTTTCTACCGTTCCATGTGGCAGTTCGAGCAAGCCAGTTCTGGCACGGGTTATAGTATCATGATGTAAAATATTAAACTTAAGACTCATTATCCGTAAACTCCTCGTGATAGTTTTATATTTTTCTAAATTTAAAAACGACAGCAAATATCAGTATAAACACTACAAGTGGGAGAAATGCACCCCAGACAGGGGGTATAAGCTCATTAATTGCCATAATCGAAAGCACCATCTGAAGCACATAGTAGACTACAGCTGCAAAAATGCTGATAAGCATGGTAAACAGCATAATATTTTTTTTAATGAGCCCCGATGAAACAATGGCTATCAATACAACGATAATCGGAATAAATGTATACGCAAAGCGCCGCAAGAGCTCAGTTTTTGCCTGAGCAGTTGGTGCATGTATTCCTTCTAAGAATTTAATGTAGTTTTGTAACTCTTTGATATTCATTGAATCAGGCTTGCCCGATCGCACATAAAATGAATCTGGCTGTTCGTTTAGTTCAGGATCGTCAAGCGATGCATAAAACATATCGGAAAAACCTGTTTTAGTTTTTTTAATTACCCGTGCACTCTTGAGTATCCATCGATCAGTATTCCACTGCGCTGTCTGTGCTGTAATTTTTTCTAAAAAATTGCCTCTTGCATCAAGCTTGATTATAGTCAAATTGCTCAATGTATTTTTTGTTTTTTCAAACATTGCAGCAGACCATATGTATTCGCGATTTTTGCCTAATATCGTAATATCAAAAGAGGTTGCATCGGGTGACTGCTTTGCATATATAATTTCATTAGTGGTACTTTGTTTTTTTTCATAGGTAGGAATTACAACTGCATCTTCAAAAAAGAAAGAGCTTATCACGATCGCAAGTGTAAATATAATAATCGGAAGATTAAATTTCCAGACTGATATGCCAGATGCCATAACAACGATAAGCTCGTTATTTGCGAAGAAATTTCCCATGGTAAAAGAAACAGAATAGAGCAATGCTATAGGGAGTGAATAAATGATACACTTTGGTAAATAGAGCAGAGCAATTTGCATAATTTTGCTAAATGGAACATTGTTTTGCAGGTATTTGAATAAATTTGCAAAAATGTCAAACATCTGAATGAGCAGAATAAAAAAAATCATACTCGCAAAAAACATTTCTATAAACGATTTGAAATTATAACGGAACAATGTATAAGAATGCTTCATTTTTTTAACCTTAACACCATGAGCAGTATTCCAGCACATACTGTAAGAATATTTGCAAACCAGATGCCCCAAAACGCTGATACAATTCCGCGTACTGCAAGAGACTGTCCACCAAGCAAAAGAAACCAGTTTGCTATCACAATGGCAAGACCAATGATAAAGTTTCTGCCAATTGAACTGCGATTGCTAAAAATTCCAAGCGGAAATGCAAGAAAAATAAAAAATATAGCAGAAAATGGTATTGCCAGTTTTTTATAGAGCTCAATACGATAGATTTCTATACCGCGATCAAGTGTCTTATTTTTACTTAAGTCTCTTAAAATAGCAAGTTCCTGGTTTAACGTTAATGCTCTGTTATCCAGATTACTTATAAGAATATTTTGTGAAAAATATTTTGCAGAAAAATCAAAATAGCGTCTAAGATATTCCTGTTCACGCGATTGCATTAGTTTTTCTGTTTCCTGATTTTTCTTCTCAATTAGTTTTAATAAGTTTGCCACTCCCATTTCGGCAGCACCAATCTGAGATGAGGAAGAAGTAAACTGAGTGAGCACAATATTATATTCCATGAGTTCTGCTTCTGTATATTCAAAACGATCTGGATACTGCGGGTCGGTTTCCTGTACCATCACCTGTTCGAGTATGAGCATCAGCACATCACTGTTTTCTTCTGAGTTTACAATTCTTGCATTATGAGCAGTAATAACTCTGTTTTTTCCATCTTTAGTTCTGTCAATTACCGTAATGTCCTGGATAGTAGATTTATTCATACTGCCAGTGATTATGACACTATCCTTATATTTCTTTACCGAAAAGGGTTTTAATTCAAGAGCTGGAGTGCTCAAAATAAGATTTCTGTATACACGTTGATAGTTAAGCATACCAAGTGGTAGAAAATAGTCGTTCATGATAAATGAAACCCATGAGAATAAAAACCCAAGCACCAAAAACGGTAAAAATATTTTTCGTTTTGGAACCCCTGAAGCGCTCATGACGAGAATTTCTTTTTCCGACATTAACCGGCCCAATGCCATGAGTCCACCGACAAATGTTGCATACGGGAATGACATTGCTACAATTGAAGGGAGTGCAAATATGACAAGTTTAATAACATCAATTACAGGAGCCTTTTTGGAAAGGATATCCTGCGCCATATAAATAATCTGATTTATAAAGAATACAATAAAAAAAAACAGAAACAGTACTATAAAAAAAACCGCAAATTCACGCGCAACATACAGATACAAAGTGTAAGGAGTTTTTGAAGCATGTGATCGCATGAAAAGCCACCAGCAAATTACTGCAGGCAGTAATCAGCCTGCAGTTTGTATTATTTTTCCTGTGAATCCTGAGCATCAATGAGCGAAAGATTAAGCCGTCCCATCTTATCAATTTCTAAGAGTTTTACTTTTATTTTCTGACCTTCCTGAACTACATCGGTTACTTTGGCAACACGCGTTCTGGAAAGTTTTGATATATGAACAAGACCTTCTTTGCCGGGGAATATCTCAACAAATGCTCCAAAATCCATGATTCGCTTGACTGTGCCTTCATAGATTCTGCCAACTTCCGGATCGAGAATAATACCTAAAATTGCATCGCGAGCCTGTTCAGCCGATGCTTTATTATTGCCGTAAATAGTGGTCGTGCCATCATCATCAATGTTGATTTTTACATCAAACGTTTCACAAAGGTTTTTTATATTTTTACCGCCCTGTCCAATTACCGCTCCAATCTTATCACTGTCCAGTTTCATGGTAATGATTTTAGGTGCATATTCAGACAGTTCTCGGGATGCTTTGCTGATGGTTTCGTTCATAATACTCAGAATATGCATTCTGCCTTTTTTTGCCTGCTCAAGAGCATGCTTCATAATTTCCGTTGAAATACCGGAAATTTTGATATCCATCTGGAAGCCGGTGATACCCTTTTCGGTTCCTGCTACTTTAAAATCCATGTCACCGAGATGATCCTCATCACCTAAAATGTCAGAAAGAATTGCATATCGATTCTCTTCGGAGATAAGTCCCATAGCGATGCCTGCGACAGGCCGCTTGATAGGAACTCCTGCGGCTATAAGCGAAAGGGTTCCGCCACAAACAGTCGCCATGGAAGAAGATCCATTTGATTCAAGGATTTCAGATACGACACGAATCGTATAAGGAAATTCATCTTTGGAAGGGACCATTCGCTCGAGAGCTCTGCGAGCAAGGTGTCCATGACCAATCTCACGACGGCCAGTAGAAAGCCTGCCAACTTCTCCAACTGAGAAGGGTGGGAAATTGTAATGCAAAATAAAGTTTTCCCTGCGGTCGCCTTCAATATCGTCATATATCTGTTCATCAAAGACACTGCCAAGCGTCGTTACAACCAATGCCTGTGTCTCACCGCGGGTAAACAGGGCCGAACCATGGGTGCGGGGTAAAATATCAAGTTCGCAGGTAATTGGCCGAATTTCTTCAAGTCCGCGTCCATCGACACGCATCTTTCTGTCAAGAATACCCGACCGGAGTATCTGATACTGAAGTTCGTCCATGAGCTGGCTGAAGAGCTTTTTCTGCATATCATCAGTAAGCGCATCGGCAAATTCTTCCTGTGTTTCCTGAATTGCTCGTTTAATTGCCTCGCCGCGTTCCTGTTTGATTTTTGTATAGAGCGCTTTCTCAAGCCGTGCCCGTGCTGCTCGTTCAATCTCCTCTTTGCGATTGAGCACTACGGTAGTTTCTACAAGCGGAAGTTTTGGCTTACCTGCTTCGTTCCGGAGTGCTTCGATAGTTTCACAGATCTTTCGAATCGGTTCACGAGCTGCATCAATAGCGCCAAGCATAACTTCTTCGCTGACTTCATTTGCGCCGCCTTCTACCATCGTTATGCTGTCTCTGGTGCCTGCTACGACAATTTCGAGCTCAGATTTTTCAATCTGTTCGTAGGTAGGATTGATGATATAGGAACCATCGAGATAGCACACACGAACACCTGCAATCGGTCCGTTAAACGGAATATCGCTTATATGTACAGCTGCACTTGCAGCGTTGATGGCAAGAATATCGGGAGGATTCACCTGATCGGTTGAAAGCACTGTGGGAACAATCTGTATTTCCCTGCCAAATGCTTTTTCAAAGAGGGGTCGCATCGGCCTGTCTATGAGCCGTGAAACGAGGATTTCTCTGTCTTTAGGACGTGCTTCACGTTTAATAAATCCGCCAGGTATTTTTCCTGCAGCGTAGTATTTTTCATTGTATTCTACTGTTACAGGGACAAAGTCGAGTCCCTCCATAGCTGTACTCGAACAGCACACTGTTGCTATTACTGCTGAACCAGCGCATTTTGCAAACACAGCACCATTTGCCTGCTTTGCCATGCGTCCAGTTTCAAAAGACATTTCTTCACTGCCTATTGTAATTCTCTGGGTATGTACCATTGTTTTGTATCTCCAATTACATTAAAAAAGAATAAAAGAGCCCAGACAGTAATTGCCCGGGCTCGCTCGTTATTTCCGGATGTCAAGCTTTTGTATCAGCTCGCGATATTTTGCAAGATCGGTTCTCTGTAGATATTTAAGCAGACGTCTGCGCTGCCCAACCAATTTTAATAAACCACGGCGGGAATTTGTATCTTTTTTATTCTGCTTAAAGTGCTCGGTGAGCTGTTTGATTCTTTCTGTTAAAAGACCAATCTGTACTTCGGTGGCTCCGGTATTTTTTTCATTTCCACCCAAATCATTGATGATTGCTTGCTTTTTCTCTTTTGTTAAAGCCATTATTCCTACTCCTTCAAAGCTCTAGTATACTCTAATTACGATATTAATTCAATAAAGCGGGGCTGTTCTGGCAGAACCGCGGATCTCCACGTAATCGTTCCATGCTCAAACGTACACACATCAGCATAGCGATACGCAGTACTGGTAAGCACTGCATTAAAGGTTCCCTGTTCTGGCATGACAATTGTATTGCTCAGAGCAGTTAATCGCTGATGCTCATACGAAAAGTTGAACATGCGGACATCCAGGGCGTAGGGGTGACCCAGCATTGCAACCGCATATTGTATATTTCCTTCTCTTATCGCTTTTCTAATTTTTGTTGAACTTACAACCTCTCCGTTACTGATAACAGGTGGAATAATTTCTACATCAACAGTGAGCTCACGAGCAAGTCGTGCAACCTCTCGCGATGGTGTGTCGAGGTTATAGCCACAGGAAAAATCCCATCCAATTATTATTTTTGTAATACGGGCGGTTACCAGTGTCCGTACAAAAACTTCTCCGGGTATTGTACTAAAATTCTCTGAAAAGTCAATGATAACCGTGCTATCGATACCATGATTTTCAAAGTATGTGAGTTTTTGATCTAAGGTAGTAATGTCACCAGAAAAGGATTCCGGTCTCAGTATCTTTTTAGGGTTTTCCCTAAAAGTAATAATCATTTTCTTGCGCGCTGTTTCCTGTACAAGTGCTTTGATCAGAGCCTGATGACCGATATGAATTCCATCAAACACACCAATAGCAGCTGCATACTGTTCATCATGATGCTTGCTTTGTGCCGTAAACTCATTCCAGTCGATAACTATCATGAAACACCTGCCATAACTTTTTCATAACTCCAGCGGTTATTTTTTTTACTGATAATTGCCAGGAGTTTCTCTTCTCTGGTAAATACTGCAATTGTTCCTTCTGCTATCACAGAAGCTAACTCAGGAATTGTTGCAAGCGGTTTTCCGTTTCGTACTGCTTCTTGAGAACGAGCACCAAGAATCACCGGCATAAGTCCAAGCACCTGTACCGATTGAGGGGTTAATACCCGAATAGCAGCACCTGTTACTGTTTCCAGACTGCAGGTCTGAGTATAATCAAAAGCACCAACCGCAGTCCGCTCAAGCTCCTTCACATACGCGCAGGTACCGCAGTAACTGCCAATATCGCGAGCAAGTGATCGAATGTAGGTACCTTTTGAACAGTGGACCAGTATATCAACAAATGGGGGATCCCAGGCTTCCAGCGTAAGTGCATAAATAGTCACCGATCGAGCATCGATGGTAAAATGTTCCTCCTGCAGCGCCCGCTCGTATGCTCGTTTACCTCCTACATGCACAGCAGAATACTGTGGAGGCACCTGTTGTATTGTTCCCGTAAACTGTTCGAGCGCTGCAAGCACCTCATGTTTTTCTGGCACAGCACCAGTTTTTGTTACAGTGCCCTCGGGATCAAGCGTATCGGTTTCTTTTCCAAATTCGATGCGCGCTCTGTAGGATTTATCCTGTGCCATAAAATAGGGAGTTAGCCCTGTATAGGAACCGCAGAGACATACGAGCACACCGCTTGCAAAAGCATCAAGCGTGCCGGCATGTCCTATTTTCCGTATCTCTGGAACAAGCTTTTGCAGCTGTTTTAAAACTTTAAATGAAGTTAATCCAGCAGGTTTATTGAGAATGAGATATCCATTACTCTGATTCATGATCCTCAGTTTCAGATTGACCAGGAGGCTGATTATCAAGCAGTTTATCAATTGTATTTATAATTTCAACACTCTTACGTATGCCTTCATCTTTAATAAATGAAAGCTTTGGTGTATTTCGAGTGTGAATGTGCTGTGCAAGCTGTGCCTGAATAAAACCCGCAGCATGCTGCAACCCCTGCACGGTCTGTGTCAGCTCAGTATCAATATATGAAGATACAAATACACGGGCATGCGAACCATCGCGTGCCAACTCTACTCGTGTAATTGAAACCGCTGTGTTAACACGAGGATCTTTAACCCGCCCTTCTAAAATCAGCCTAGCAATAATCTCTCGTATCTGTTCTTCTACTTTTTGTAACCGTATTGCATCCATAGTATACTAACTTGAAAGTTTTCGCGAAATCTCCTGGATTTCGTAGACTTCCAGCATATCTCCTTCTTTGAGATCATTCCAGTTTTCAAGGCTGAGGCCGCATTCAAAACCAGCAGCAACTTCTTTTGCATCATCCTTAAAACGCTTGAGCGATGCAAGCTTACCATCGTAGATAACGATGCCATCACGTATAAGCCGTACATTTGCAGTTCGCTTGATTATACCGGAAACCACATAACAACCACCTATAGTACCAACCTTTGGAACCTTGAAAATAGTGCGAATTTCAACCGTTCCAAGTTCAACTTCTTTCATTTCCGGAGCAAGCATACCTTCCATTGCAAGCTGGATTTCCTCAATTGCTTTATAGATTATGTTATATTTTCGTATCTCAACCTTTTCCTGATCCGCAAGTTCCTTTGCTTTAGGTGTTGGCCGAACATTAAACCCAATAATGATAGCATTGGAAGCACTTGCAAGGTTAACATCAGTTTCATTGATAGCCCCTGCAGAAGCATGAATGACATTAAGCCGTATTTCATCGGTTGATAGCTTAACAAGCGCATTTTTGAGAGCTTCTACAGAACCGTGGACATCAGCCTTAATGATTACCTTAAGCTCTTTGACATTGCCTTCGCTAATGGTATCATAGAGATTATCGAGACTGATCTTTTTAAGAGCTCGAGTTTCTTCAAAACGTTTGAGTTCTTGCCGTTTTAGAGAATATGCGCGTGCAACTTTTTCGTTCTCAACAACTTCAAAGGGATCACCGGCATTAGGTATACCTTCAAAACCTATTACCTCAACCGGCATGGAAGGTGTTGCCTCTTCTATTTTTATGCCCTTATCATTAAAAATTGCTCGAACTCGTCCAGGATAGATGCCTGCTACAAACGAATCTCCAACACGGAGTGTTCCTTTTTCGATAATGAGCGTTGCAACTATGCCTCTTCCCTGATCAATTCGCGATTCTACTACCTTTGCAACTGCCGGACATGAATAGTTTGCCTTTAACTCCATCACTTCTGCGGTGAGGAGCACGCCTTCCAGGAGTTCATCGATACCCTTTTTCTGAAGCGCAGATATCTCAAAATACATGGTCTGTCCGCCCCACTCTTCAGGAACGAGTCCATGATCAGAGAGCTGTGTTTTGATTCTGTCCGGGTTAGCTTCCGGGAGATCGATTTTGTTGATAGCAACAATGATGGGAACTTCTGCAGCTTTCGCATGGTCGAGAGCCTCGAGCGTCTGTGGCATCACACCATCATCAGCTGCAACAACCAAAATAACAATATCAGTAATCTGTGAACCGCGTGCGCGCATTTCTGCAAATGCTGCATGTCCCGGCGTGTCTAGGAAGGTTATTTTGCCACGCGGGGTTTCAACCTGGTACGCACCAATATGCTGGGTAATTCCGCCGTATTCACCTGCTACAACATTTGTTTTTCTAATAGCATCGAGGAGCTTTGTTTTACCGTGGTCTACGTGCCCCATTACCGTAACAATTGGCGGCCTGGGTTTTAAATCCTCCGGCCTATCCGCAACTTTTTCGATGAGGGTTTCTTCGTAAAGTGAAATTATATGCACATCACAACCATATTCACTTGCAAGAATTGTTGCAGTTTCTGCATCAATTTGCTGATTAATGGTTGCCATGTATCCCATGGACATGAGCTTACCAATAAGCTCATTTGGTTTAAGATTCATTTTCCGTGCAAGATCAGCAACGGTAATTGCTTCCATGATTTCGATAGACTTGGGTACAGGATTTGTTTTTTGCTCCTGTGCTTTCTTTTTAATTGCGAGAAGTTTTTCTTCTAGCTCTTCTTCTTTGCTGTAAATCTGCTTTTTAGGCTTTTGCTGGAAACGCTTGGCGAGCGGCTTCTTTTCTGGAACTGGAAGAGCCGGAGCTGGTGCAGGTTTTCGTGCACCCATTTTATCTTTATTAATAATAAAATGGCTCTTACTCTCTTTTCGCTGTCCCTGTTGAGTTCTACCCTCACCCTGAGACTGCGAAGCTGAGCCAGAACGTGAACCTTGAGGACGCTGACTTCCCTGATACCGTGACGCCTGTCCCTGCGGACGACCTGATGATTCTGAACGTTCACCGGAACTGCGCGGGTAATTTCTGTTATCGCGGTTACCCATGCGCTGCGCTGGTTTTCCTCTGCCGCCAACCTGTCCAACTACACGCGGACTTCGAGGCTGCTGCGGCTCAGCAGAAGCAGCTTCGGAAGGTTTACCCTGCTTATCCGGAGTAACAGGTTTTTCAGCTGTTTGCTGCACACCTGACTGTTCTTGAGCTTTTTCAGTTTGCTCTGTTTGCATAGCCCCAGCCATTGCCGGTGCTGCAGTTTCTTCCTCAGACTGTTTTGCTATTTCCTCTTGTTCTTTCGACTGTTCAGTATGCTTAGCAACAACTTTCTTTTTAGCTTCCGAAGCTGCACCGGCATGTGTTTTTTTCTTAACAACCACCACCCTTTTCTTTTCAGAAACAGGTTCAGTTTTATCTTCAGTCTGAACAGTTTTGCTCTGCTTTATAAGCTTTGCTTTTGCTGTATTTTCTTTCTCATCCATACGTTTCTATCACCTTTATTCTTCATCCGGAGTTTCATCGTCTTCATATTCAAAAGCCAGCTCTACTCCGCACTGAGGACAGTGTGTCATTTCAGGAGTAATCCTTGCATGACATTCAGGACATTCATACTCTTCTTCTTCGGAAACTTCTTCTTCTGAAATTTCTTCTTCTATAATTTCAACATTTTCTTCGATAATTGCACGTACAGCATCAATCTGTTCCTGTTTTAGACCGGGAATTGCAAGCAGTTCCTCTTCATCCTTTTCAAGGAACTCTTCAATAAGCTCGATGCCATGCTCAGCAAGAAGCGCAACTGTATCCATATCAACATCAGGAAGTTCAGAAAGCTTAACAATTTCTTCTTCCTGTTCCTCAAACAAGTTCGATGCCATTTTACGTGCATGAGCACCAATATCAAGTTCTTTGAACTGCTCTTCTGTCTTAACATCGATCGTCCAGTCACAGAGCCTGTTTGCAAGGCGGACATTGAGTCCCTGCTTGCCGATTGCTATAGAGAACTGCTCATCACTGACAACTGCGAGTGCCTGCCGTTTTGCTTCATCGAGCACATACACATCAAGCACAGTGGCTGGAAGTAAAGCATTTTTAATAAACTTTTCTGGGTTTGGATCGTAGCGTAAAATATCGATTTTCTCGCCTTCAAGTTCCTTAATGATATTCTGAATTCGAATACCCTTGAGTCCCACGCAGGCACCAACGGGATCGACATCCTCCCGACGTGAATAAACAGCGATTTTGGTTCGATAACCGGGCTCGCGAACAATTTTGTACACTTCAACCGTTTTATCATATACTTCTGGCACCTCGAGTTCCAGTATTTTTTGTACAAACTCTGGATGCGTTCGCGAAAGTACGATTTGCGGATTGGTCTTATTCACTTCAGCAATCAATGCTTTAATCCGGTCACCAGGCCGGTACACTTCCAGCGGTGACTGATACTTCTTGGGGAAATACCCTTCTGCTTTACCTAAATCAACGTAAATGTTGCCATTCTTCTCACGCTGATAGTATCCGATTACGATCTCACCCAGCTTTGCATGAAAATCGGCATAGAGTGCATCGCGGTAATTTCCTTAAACGATTGCCGGGTGGTCTGCTTGGCAAGCATTACCGACTGTAAATCAAATTCTTTAAGATCGATAGGTATTTCAAGAATATCTCCAATTTCTGCCTCAGGAGCATACTCCCGTGCTTCATCAAGCTCAATTTCCAACACCGGATCTTCAGCTTCCTGCACGATTAGTTTTTTTGAAAAAACCTCAACGCCGTCATAATTATCTTTAAACCGAATGATGATATTCTCTGCTGTTCCAAAACGTTTTTTATATGCTGCGGTAAGAGAATCTTTAATTGTCTGCAGTACAAGTTCCTCTGAGATTCCCTTTTCCTGCATAATCTGGCGTATAGCCTCAGCCATTCCTGCCATATTAGTGTGTACCTCCTGCATTATGCTCACTGTAATCGGAAAAAAGGCTTGCTCTGGCAATTACCTCGAAAGGAAGTGCTAATTCCTCATTCCCAGATTGTAGAAAAACCTGTGTGGTATCAGCTCCGAGCAGTGTACCAATACTCACAAGCCCATTTTTTTGTATGACTTTTATAACCTTACCCTTGAATATACCATATTCCTCAGGTGATTTGAACACCCTGTCAAGTCCCGGTGAAGATACCTCGATAAAGAGGTGCTCATCATCACAATGAAACCAAGAAAGCAGTATTGGCTGCACAATCCAGTATACTTTTGAACAATCATCGGTACTGATGCCCGAATCTTTGTATATGGTTATATAAGCACGAACCGATGATTTCTTTTGAAGAAATTTTGCCTCAACCAGTATAAAACCAGCTGTTTCTATTGAGGCCTGTAACGTTTTGTGCAACGGTTCAAAGCCCTGCTGCATGGTATCTCCCCACAATAGTCCTTAAAAAAAGAAGAGTCGCTCCTCACGACTCTTCTTACCTATTAAAGAATCTTAATGTCTGGTTAATGTATACTATATTTAAAGCAAAACGTCAAGTATAAAGAATCAGCACTGAAGACGTCCATCAGATATACAGTTAATCAGCGATGCGAGACTGGCGTGATTCGAACCAGGAGCGTTGCGATTACGTATCAATTTTAACAAGAGGCATTGTCAGGTTAAAACGATTGCTGGCACTTTACAATTATATTGTTTCTATTCCTAGTTCTTTCGCAATGTCTTTCAGTATTTTATCCTGTGTTATTAGAATCGCACCATTCCGCCTGGCAATTGTCAGATAGAGAACATCATAGACAGAATAATCTATTCGAATACTCTCGATGAAAGATTCCTGATTATTCTCAGTAATATCAATGTATTCATCAATAAGATTAAGGCAGTACTGCAGCCTTTGGAGTGCAACATCTTTAGTTAAAAGCTTTGCTCTTACATACTTCCATAAAACATTGGCTACTTCTGCTTTATATAAATCTGATGTAATAACTCTTGACGCTTGCTCTAATAAATCTTCATATTTCTGTAAATCATCTCTTCCTAACCCTATTTCAATTCCTGCACTAGCATCGAGAACTACCATCATCTTTCACGATCCTCACGAATGAGAGCTGCTGGATCGGGAAATGCTTGTACATCTTTTATAGGATTGCTGTGAATCTCAGCGAGAATTCGTTTCCTGCGAGATTGTCTGCTTTCTTTGTAGTTTAAGGCTCTCTTTAGCAAAACTATGGTTTCTTGTGCGATGCTACGATTTTCCTGCTCTGCAATATCTGCTAAAGTCTTATATAAGTCTTCTGGCATATCTCTCACTTGAAGTAAAGGCATACGTTCCTCCTGTATGCAAATTTACTTCAATTTGCATACAAAATCAACGTATTTTCGTGACTAAAGGTGAATTGGCTCTAAATTAATTGCTATATGTTTTAGTATTCAATTATAACTTTTATTTTATCAATGAATTCGTCAATAATTTCTGATTTGAATTTTTCAATATATTCAACATTCCTAATTTTTCAATCCAGACTCTTGTTTTGGTCACATAATACGCATCCTTGTATGTTTTTCCCTATCACTTTTACTTCAAAAGGATAACCGTCACAACGGTTCTCATATTTAGTCCCTTACCGTGAGGATACAGTATGTATATCACTCATCAAGTATACAATGCATAAAAATAGTAGTATATAGTGTATTGTTGAGAAATATCCTTACCCAAAATTGTTGTGATACATTTGTGCACAAAATTCGTGACACTAGAATCACTTTATTGATTTATTTCAGGTTTCGGATTACTATAGCCACTATGTGTTATTTTTGTTCAAATGCACTGCCTGAACATATTGGGTTTAGAGATGAATGCTCCTCATGCAGACGACCCTTACACTGCTGCAAAAACTGCATGTTCTTTAAGCCAGGTGCATATCATGATTGCGCTGAGCCTCAGGCTGATTTCGTTCAGGATAAAGAAGGCATGAATTTTTGTGAATACTTTAAGCCGGGAACTACAACGGTAAAACCCAGTACCGATGATGCAAAAAAGAAGTTTAATGATTTGTTTTCATAATAACACTATCCGCGGAAGAAAATGGTAAAAGAGACACCTACTCAAAAAAGAGCACCTATTCTCTATTTTGATTCTGGTATTGGAGGCATTCCTTACGCGGTACATGCAATGAACGCTCTGCCGCAAGAAACGATTGTGTACCTTGCCGATCGTGCCGGATTCCCGTATGGAACTAAAAGCCCCGATGCTGTGAAACATGCTGTGTTTAGTGCGCTCGATCGAGCAATCGAAAAGTTTAAACCCAAAGTAATTGTGATAGCATGCAATACAGCAACCGAAATTGCAATTCATGCGGTACGGGAGCGCTATCCTGCTATACCCATCATCGGTACCGTGCCAGCAATTAAACCTGCTGCAGAACAAACACGTAAAGGACGAATCGCTGTAATTGCAACAAACCGTGCTGTCAATGAACCCTATCTCGATACGCTCGTTGCACAGCATGCTGGTGGTTGTGCACTGCTCAAGCTTGGAGCAAGCCCGCTCGTGTCATGGATTGAAACCTCACTCCTCACAGCGAGCAATGAGGAAAAGATGCTCATGCTTGAACCGTATTTCAAACAAGTTCGGAGCTTTGATGCCGACATGCTCGTGCTTGGCTGCACGCATTTTCTGCACATGTATAAAGAATTTATCAGTGCTGGGAAACCAGACATCACCATTATCGATTCTCAAAATGGCATCACAAAGAGACTTATGCATATTCTCGAAACCTACAATTTGCATAGCGAAGCACCGCATGTTTTGAGCTCTTCGAGCGCTACGAATACGTCACAGGCTGATGAACTACGCGCAGCGTCAATCGAAGTTTCCACTAATAAGCACACATTCTGGGTTACGGGCGCAGAACCTGTAGAAGACCGATACCGCCAGTTTGCGAGTATGTACGGATTTATCTATAAAGGTGTTCTTTCATGACCGGCACTGTACTCATCGGAGCTAACAACCGATTTCTTGTCAAAACCGAACAGGGCATTGTGAGCTGCACCTTCAAAGGAAAAAAACTTAAAACCGATGAACAGGCTTACAACACGCTTGCTCCGGGAGATATCGTCGAACTTGTGCCCGTGGATAGCGAAACAGGACTCATAACAAAGCTGCTACCGCGCCGCTCGCTCTTCTGGCGCTATAACGAAAAGGGAAAAGCTAAACAGGCTATAGCAGCCAATATCGATGTAGTCATCTGCGTGAGCAGCACCGGCATGCCGCCATGGCGGCCTCGATTTATCGATAGAGTTTCCGTGCTCGCAGAGATGAACGAACTCCCGCTCCTTATCATTTTAAACAAGTGCGATCTTCCTGTAGCTCCCGAAATCCTTGAGCGGCTCACGCACTATGAGTCACTGGGGTTTGCTACGATGCAGACAAGTATTTATAACGAGGACAGCATCGAAAGGCTCAGACGCTACATTCAGGGAAAAACTGCTGCATGTATTGGCCAGTCGGGGGTCGGGAAATCGTCACTCATCAATGCACTAGAGCCGGGACTGGATTTTGAGATAGGAGATATCTGCGAAAAGTATGAGCGGGGCCGCCATACGACTGTTGCGGCTGTGTGTGCCCAGCTAGCGGATAGTACAACAGCTATTATTGACACACCTGGTATTCGCCGATTAGCCCTCCGTTACATTAATCCGCTTGAACTCTCCTGGTACTTTCCAGAAATGCACAAACTCTATGGTGCCTGCAAGCTCGGAGCACGCTGTACCCATCTCCATGAAAACGGCTGCGCAGTACGCGACGCACTTGCATCTGGCAGTATTCATCCCGATCGATACCAGAGCTACACAAGCATCTGGTATGAGCTTACCGCATCAAAAGAATATGCAAAGAAAACAGGAAAGCCGCAACACTATAGTAACTACGAAGACGATGAGTAATATTATTTTCACAACAGGATAACCCATGATGCATCACCACAGTCTGGAACTACTTGATTTTTTTAGAATACGAAACCATGTTCTCAGTTATATAAGAAGCCATGAAGGCACCGTGCTCCTGAATACAAGCGTTCCCTACAATACTCACGAAGCAGTACTGGATGAGCAGGCATGCATACGCGCAATTGTTAACCAGTTTCATGCAAATAAATATCTCCCGCCAACCGAATGCCCTGATATTAGCCTGGTGCTGCCTAAGCTTTCCAAAGAAGGCACTGTTCTCGAAACCGATGAACTCCTCGCACTTGGACTCTGGGCTCGCAGCTTTCAATGGTTTCTTACTTTTTTCTCTGAGATAGAAAATAAAAATATAACAGCATGCAATGAGCGCTCACCCGATTTAGCTTCTGTTACGCATACTGTTTTTCATATTTGCAATGATGATGGCACGATTCGGGATCTTCCCGAGTTAAAACTATTCCGCATAAAAATACAACGATTACTGAACGAAATTGACAGGATAACAGCATCGATCTGTGCAGATCCTGACCTTAAAGGAATTTTACAGAACGATCTTCCTACTATGAGGGATGGCCGAACAGTACTCGCTGTAAAAAGTACCTATAAAAATAAGATTCCGGGTATCGTCCACGAAATTTCTGATACAGGGCAAACAACTTTTATTGAGCCTGAAATTCTCGTACAAAAAAATAATGAACTTGTAGAAGCAGAAGCAGAGTATGAGCGGGCACTGTTTGCAATTCTCAAAGAAGCTACAGCAGCAATACGAGCGCACTATGACGCAATTATTGCTGCACAGGCAATACTTGCACAGTATGATGTCTGGCATGCCAAGGCGCACTACTCGTTTGTAAACAAAGGTGTTTTTATTGAATATTCAGAAAATACTATTGAACTCTATAACGCACGGCATCCACTTCTGGGTGCAAAAGCAGTTCCCGTTACGATCGCTCTGCCTGAAAACAAGCGTGAACTTATCATAACTGGACCCAATACAGGTGGAAAGACAGTTACACTCAAAACCATCGGACTTTTTGCACTTATGAACCAATTTGGGCTTGCACTTCCCGTCAGCGAAGGAAGCAAGCTTCCAATTTTTGAATCGGTGCTCGTTGATTTAGGCGATGAACAATCAATTGATGCATCACTCTCAACCTTCTCTGCTCATATTAAAACCATCGCAGAAATTACAGCGCACGCATCGGAGAACAGCCTCATCCTCCTTGATGAGCTTGGCTCAGGGACAGACCCCGAAGAAGGTGGAGCGCTTGCAATGGCACTCCTCGACTATTTTCGAGAACGATCATGCACTGTGTTTGTAACAAGCCATTTGAGCATACTCAAACAGTATGCGTATGATCATGAAGAAACCATCAATGCATCGGTTGAATTTGATAAAGAAACATTAAGTCCAACATACAAACTCATTATCGGTTTTCCTGGCGAAAGCCATGCACTCACGATTGCAAGTCGATATGGCATGCCCCGTGCAATAATTGAAAAGGCACAATCCTATACCTCTAAACACACTGCTGATGTTTCCAGCTTGCTGAGAGAGCTTCACAGCAAGTATCAGGAACTGGAAACACAGCAGTATATGCTCGAAAAAACCAGGCAGGAGCTTGTTGAAAAAGAGCGCAAGCTCGATCTTGAGTCCTTAAAACTAAAACAACGAGTGTATGAATTGAAAAACAGGGAAGGAACTGAATTGAAACGATTTCTCGACGAGAGTAGAAAAACGCTGGAAAATCTTGTGCGAGCGATTCAGGAGGGAACTCTAACAAAAGAGAAGACAGTAGCGGTTAAACAATTTTTACATAATCTTGAAGAAAAAACAAATACCGTAGAACAGGAACTGGAAGCAGAAAAATTTTATAACAATGAAGAATCTATACAGGAAATTGATCAGCCCCTTGAGCCAGGTATTGCAGTAAGATTGCGCTCATCACGCAGGGAAGGCGTTTTAGTGCGCAAAACCAAACATGCATCATGGATTGTAGCGGTTGATTCACTCAAACTCACTGTACCAGAAGAAGACCTTATCCCCATAAAAAAACAAACCATGAAACCGATCACGAGCGTTGAAGCCACTATCCCTGGAAATGCACAATCGCTCCTCGAGCTTGATCTCCGCGGATACCGCCTCGCTGATGCTATTACCGCAGTCGAACAACAGATACAGAGAGCTCTGCTTGCTCACATCTCAAGCTTTTCGATTATTCATGGCACCGGTGAAGGAATCCTGCAAAAAGGTATACACGAACTCCTTAAGACACAGCCATTAGTGGCTGATTACTACTTTGCCCGACCTGAAGAAGGTGGCTCAGGAAAAACCATTGTGGTGCTAAAGGGGTGAAACTATAGTTACACTAAGCACCTTTTCTTACTGACGTTTGTTTTTATGAAGCGCTGCTCTAATTTTTTCCATAGATTCGGAATCCTTTTTAACATTTTCTATAGCCTCTAATACAAATGCCAAAAAGATTACAAAAAACAATGCAGCAAAATATGCAATAACTCCCATTTTGCCTGCAGATTTTTTTGCAATGGGTCTAGTAATAAAAGCAATATCGCTTGCTCTCAGTACATTTTCTTTATGTTCCATGAAGTATAGAGCCGAAGTATATACAGGATATTTTGAAAGTAAGTTGTTTTGAATAATAGGTGAAGACGTTCCACGCGCACTTTCTTGTAATTTTGTATACTCTTCTATTTCTTTTTGTGCGATGGGTGATAATTTCTCTAAAACCTGGTCATTAAAATACTCTACTAAATATGTTAAAAACTGCTTGCTCTGCTCTTCTGTTAAATATCGAGTTTTTATTGTTATAACGTCATTTGATACACTCACAGTGTATGGTTTTTTATCATCAGCCAAATTAGTATCTGATAAATCCTTACCATCTAAGAACAAACGCTGTACAACAAAACGCATTTCTTCTATTGTTTCCGGTACCGTGATAGTACCTATCTTCTGAACATTGCAATTTTTAAGAGCTGATACTAATAGATTTATATCTTTTGCATAGACATTTGCGATTAAATTTTGGATGTTTACTATACTATTTATTGGACCAATAAGAGGGTCAAAGTTTATTGTAATATATGATTCAATGGTAGTGTGAGCGCTGCTAGTATTGATTAGTTGATTATTGCTATACCAGAAGTACCCCATCACAACAATTGCAACCACCAATGGCACAATGAGTAAAATTTTCCAATGCTTTAGCAGTACAACCACAATATCAAGCAAAGAAATTTCATCTTCAGTGTGTTCAACGTTGTTTTCCATAAATATATACACTCCATTTTATATTGTATGAGTTACCAGTATTGCTATATGTATTAAAGAATAGCAATTTAGTTGCGTTATGTCTACCATAAGAGGTATTTTTTAGGATAGAAAATCAATTCAGACGGGTCTAATAGCGCCTGCTATACAAAGACTACAATAACCTGTCAAACTATGGGATATTTTAAGTCTCGGGAAAAGCTCGGGACGCCGTTGTACGATGTTGCGCGTAACTTATCCATGAAAATTCTGATATCAGGTTCGAAAATTCAAATTATCCTATACCATTAATAATTTTTTCTAATTCTGATACTTTTTCTTTTACAAGGCGAGGATTTGAGCGCGTTTCAAGATTTAACCGTAAAAGTGGCTCGGTATTGGACTTTCGAATATTAAATCTCCAATCAGAAAACTCCATACTGATTCCATCGATTTCATTAAAAGAAATTGCTATATCCTTATACTGTTCTTTTATTGTGTTAATAATTTTATCAGCATTCTGTACCGTATAGTTTATCTCTCCGCTGCAAGGAAAGAGTGCTACTCGCTCTGCTATGAGTTGTGACAGCGATTTTCCTGAAACCGAAACAAGCTGCAGTATTAAGAGCCAGGGTATCATTCCGGAATCACAATAGGCAAAATCTTTAAAATAATGGTGTGCTGACATCTCACCACCATACACAGCATCTTCCTGGCGCATTTTTTCTTTTATAAATGCATGCCCTGTTTTAGAAAGAACGGGAATACCTCCATGCTGTTTTACCAGTTCTATGGTATTCCACATAAGTCTTGGATCGTGAATAATTTTTGCACCCGGGAATTTTTGTAATAGTACCGATGCCAGAAGTCCAACGAGATAATACCCTTCGATAAATGCTCCTCTTTCATCATAAAAAAAACATCGATCGAAATCTCCGTCCCAGGCTACTGCAAAATCAATAGTTTGTTGTTGTATTGCCTGTACCGTAAACGATCTATTTTCAGGAAGCAAAGGATTGGGAATACCAAACGGGAAATTGCCATCAGGATTTTCGAGTACAAAAACCGGATCTATTGGCAATTGCGCCACCAGTTTTTTTAACAAAGGTCCTGCACTACCATTTCCGCAATTAAATAAAATTCGCAATGGTCTAATTTTCTCAACATCAACATACCTCAAAAGATATGCAACGTAATCATCTTTTACATTTTTTTCCTGAACAGTACCACGTTTTGTTTTGTGAAGAGAATTTTCCAGTATCTTCTTTTTTATAGCCTCTAATCCATTTTCATTGTTTACTGGAACAGAATGTGCACGTACCATTTTAAAGCCAGTATGACCAATGGGATTATGGCTTGCTGTAACCATAATGCCGCCATCGTACTGATAATAGAAAGTAGAAAAATATACTTCCTCTGTTCCACAGAGCCCTATATTGATAACATGAGCTCCACCATCCTGTAAACCATCAATTAATGAAGCATGAATTTTTGAGCTTTCAAATCGTGCGTCGTAACCAACAACTACTGTTTTTGGGTTAAATTCATTTGCATATGCAAGCCCAATTGCGTACGCCAGTGTTTCATCAATATCCTCCGGATAAAAGCCTCGAATATCGTATGCTTTAAAACATGATGCGAGTTTTTCCGCTATACTTTTACTCATAGTGACTCCCGTTTATAGTCATCATCAATACGAACAATATCATCTTCTTCTGTATATTCCCCAACCTGAACTTCGATAAGCACAACCGGTATTTTTCCTTCATTAGCAAGTCTATGGACTTCTCCCATCTTAATATATGTTGATTCGTTAGGTCGAATATATCGTACTTCATCACCTATTGTTACTGTTGCTGTTCCACTTACGACAACCCAATGTTCATTACGGTGGTAATGTTTTTGTAACGATAAGCGTTCACCGGGCTTTACAATTATTTTTTTTATCTTATACCCTGGTTCACTTTCAAAAACCGTATACGATCCCCATGGTCTATATACCGTTTGATGGATATCTTTTACAG
>Ga0116184_10000874_pt1 | contig 31842 bp, 35 predicted proteins | sample AD_JPNNA5_MetaG_FD_89886 | JGI IMG/M metagenome (GOLD analysis project Ga0116184, IMG submission 89886) | Active sludge microbial communities of municipal wastewater-treating anaerobic digesters from Japan - AD_JPNNA5_MetaG | ecosystem: Engineered > Bioreactor > Anaerobic > Digestate | place... | reverse complement strand
CAGGTGATGCGGGCTTTCGAGTGGGTGAGCAACAGACGGATCAGGTCTCCCCCTGCATAGCCGGATGCCCCGATGATGGCGATATCCATACACTCCGTTTCGATTCGCAGATGTTAATCCTTTTTCCCCGTATTTGCACCTCCATTTCCCTTCTGCGCGACACCTGTGCCCCCTTTTCCGGGAGGCGGATGGGGGGTCGGCACCCGCGCAACCCCGGCCCTCTTTGCCTGAAGTGCGGGATTTACAGATCCCCCTGAGAGAGACCGGAGAATGGCTGTGTGCACATCGCGGACGAATCATCAGGTTTTAATAATTATAATGATTAATCATTAAGATAGCACATGGAGGTTTGTTCCTGGCAAGGGAAGAGAGAGGTCTGATCCCAGTTTCCAGGCGGCAATACCCGCCTGGCGTCGCGTGTAGCAGGTGAACACCCGTACGTATACTTCAGGAGTGTACAGGAAGAGGAGCGTAATGGTGCAGGCAGGGCTCCCACCCCGCTCCTCACACAGTAATGGCTGATTGCATGAGTCCAAACGGAAAGGTGCGCTATAATGGCAGAATCATTTGAGGTGTCGCTCTCAGGGGAGGAGAAGACGTACGTCCCCGATCCATCCTACAAGAAGAACGCATGGACAAAAGACTATACCGCTGCATACAAGGAGTTCATGGCAGATCCCGAGGGGTTCTGGGAAAAGCAGGCCCACCACTTTGAGTGGATCAGGAAGTGGGACCGGGTACTCGAGTGGAACTATCCCTATGCGAAGTGGTTCGTCAACGCCAAGCTCAATATCACCGCAAACTGCCTGGACCGCCACGTCAATAACCACCGCAGGAACAAGGTGGCCCTCATCTGGAGGGGTGAGGATGGGGAGGAGCGGATCTTCACCTACAAGAAGCTCTTCCAGGAGGTCTGCCGGTTCGCACAGGGCCTCAAGAAACTGGGCGTCACAAAGGGCGACCGGGTATGCATCTACATGCCACTCGTCCCCGAACAGGTGATCGCGATGCTCGCGTGCGCCCGCATCGGCGCCGTGCACAGCGTGGTGTTCGGAGGGTTTGGGGTACAGGCGCTCAACATGCGCATCAAGGACGCAGAGGCAAAGATTGTCATCACTGCCGATGTCACATACCGGCGCGGAAAGACCATTCCGTTAAAGACCATTGTCGAAGAGGCCATCATTAACGCCCCGAGCGTGGAGAAGGTCGTCGTGCTCTCCCGCGAGGTTGAACAGCCCGTGGAATTGCATACAGAGATGGAAGTGGACTACCACGAGCTTATGGAGGGTGTGCCTTCAACCTGCGAGCCGGAGGTGATGGACGCCGAGGACCCACTCTTCATCCTCTACACCAGCGGATCCACAGGGGCTCCCAAGGGGATAGTCCATACCTGTGGGGGCTACATGGTGGGAACAGGCTATACCACGCAGCATGTCTTTGACATTAAAGATAATGACGTCTACTGGTGCACCGCCGATACTGGCTGGATCACAGGACACAGTTATGTCGTGTACGGGCCGCTCGCGATAGGGGCCACGGTGGTCATGGCAGAGGCCGTCCCTGACTACCCTGATGCCGGTGCATTCTGGAAGATCGTTGAGGAATTGGGAGTTACGATATTCTACACCGCACCGACAGCCATACGGATGTTCATGAAAGTGGGAGAGCAGTGGCCCAACAAGTACGACCTGTCGTCGCTTCGGATCCTCGGCTCTGTGGGTGAGCCGCTGAACCCCGAGGCTTTCGAGTGGTATTACCGGGTCATCGGGAAGATGGCATGCCCAATCGTGGATACCTGGTGGCAGACCGAGACCGGCATGCACATGATCACCACTATGGTGGGAGAACCGATGCGCCCCGGTTTTGCCGGAAGGCCGATCCCCGGGGTGGTTGCAGACGTGGTGGACAAGCAGGGCAAACCCGTCGCACCCGGAAACGGCGGGTTCCTGGTGATCAAGAAGCCGTGGCCGGCGATGCTCAGGACGGTCTACAAGAACGACGAACGCTACCGCACTTACTGGAACACCATCCCTGACTGTTACACCGCCGGCGACCTCGCGGTGAAGGCGAAAGGGGACGAGTACATCATGATCATCGGGAGGGCAGACGACATCATCATCGTCGCAGGTCACAACATCGGCACCGCTGAGGTGGAGAGCGCTCTCGTCTCCCACCAGGCCGTGGCCGAAGCCGCGGTGATCGGAAAGCCCGAGCCAATGAAGGGGAATATCATAAAGGCATTCGTGATCCTCAGAGTCGGCTTCTCCCCGAGCGAGAAACTCAAGTCCGATCTCATCTACCACGTCCGGATGACGCTTGGGCCAATTGCAATGCCGTCCGAGATTGAGTTCGTGGACAAACTCCCCAAGACCCGGTCAGGAAAGATCATGCGACGTGTGCTGAAGGCCAAGGAGATGGGGATAGATCCCGGGGACGTCTCCACCCTGGAGGAGTAATCCTCCTTTAATTATCCAGGGATCAGGACTGATATGCCTACTGATGGGACCATATTCGGGATGCCGCCCGAAAGGGGGCGCTGGGTACTGGTGATCCTCGGGATGATCATCAACCTGTGCCTCGGGAGCATCTATTCCTGGAGTGTCTTTGTCGGTCCGCTGACAGAATACTTTACTGGAACCCTGGGCCAGGCCGTCACCGCAAACGACGTGCTGATGCCCTTCTCCGTCTTCCTTGCATTCTTTGCCATCGCGATGCCCCTCACAGGGAAGTATATCGAGAGTCTTGGACCAAGGAACGTAACGATTATCGGAGGAGTGCTCACCGGCCTCGGGTGGCTGCTCGCCTCTACTGTGACTTCGGTCCAGATGCTTTACCTGGTCTACGGGGTGATCGGCGGGGTGGGTGTGGGTATTGCATACGGCGTTCCCGTCGCTGTCGCCGCGAGGTGGTTTCCTGACAGGAGGGGACTGGCAGTGGGGCTCACACTGCTTGGATTCGGTTTCTCTGCTTTCCTGACCGCGAATATCGCCGGGTACATGATCGCTCTCTACGGTGTGATGGATACCTTCCGGATATTCGGGATCGCCTTCGTCGTACTGATAATCCTGCTCGCCCTCCCGATGCGGTTTCCTGCTTCCGGATGGAAACCCTCCGGCTGGATACCCCCCGTGCCAAAACCAGGCGAGGAGGTCTGCGAATGTGACAGGGGAGCGATGCTCCGCACCCCCACCTTTTACGGACTGTGGGCCTGCTTCTTCATCGGGTGCCTTGCAGGGCTGATGGCAATCTCGATCGCAAAGCCCGTCGGGACCGAGGTCGGGGTCGAAGCTGGCCTTGCCACCATGCTGGTAGGATTCTTCGCCATATTCAACGGCGGGGGCCGGCCACTCTTCGGGAGCCTCACCGACAGGATCACCCCGAGGAACACGGCACTCGTCTCGTTTGTCCTCATCGCCTTCGCATCGGCTGCCCTGTGGCTGGTGCCCGGAATCCCGGTGTACATTGTTGCATTCGCAATCCTGTGGGGCTGTCTCGGGGGATGGCTCGCCATTGCCCCGACCGCTACAGGGTCGTATTTTGGGACCTGCGACTATCCCCGCTGCTATGGCCTGGTATTCCTCGCATATGGTGCAGGAGCCATCGCCGGACCCCAGCTCGCCGGGTTGATCAAGACCACCACCGGGAACTACATGGGGGTCTTCCCCTATGTCCTTGCCCTCTCACTGATCGGGCTTGTCATCGGCTGGGTGCTGATGAAGCCCCCAGGGACAAAGAGGGCCTGACCTTTTTTTTTGGCGATCCGCATCCCCCTGCCCGTTCCTGCCACCCTCATTCAAATAGAAAAAGTTCCAATCACCTATTCCAGATATGCATAACCCGGAAGTGCCATGGGTGGAGCGGATAGGAAAGTCAAGGCTGGAAGCGATGAGCGATGGCATCTTTGCCTTTGCAATGACGCTCCTTGTGATCACCATCACCATCCCCCAGGTTCCCCTGGAGCAGGCACCTGAACTCCTCCCCGCGGAGATCGCCGGCCTCCACTCCGAGTTCCTCCTCTTCGTGATCGCATTCTTCATCCTGGCAGCGTACTGGATGTCGCATCATCGTATCCTCGCACGGGTCGAGTTCGTTGACGGAATTCTGATCAGGATCAATATCCTTGTCCTCTTCTTTATCGTCCTGATTCCTTTCACCACCTCTCTCTCGGGAGACTACACAAACGTCCTCGAAGCGGTCCTCCTCTTTCATCTCAACCTCCTCCTGGCCAGCCTCAGCCTTACCGCAATGTGGGCATACATATACAGGCACTCGACAACACTCGCGCCAAGCATGACGCCCCCGGTGAAGAGAGGGATCGAACGCGCGTTGGTCATGCCCCTCGTGATTCTGGTCGCAATAGGTGTTTCGTTCGTTGACACGTATGCCAGCATGTGGTGCTATGCTCTCCTTCCTCTTGTGCTCTTCCTGGCGGAATTCACCATGAACAAAAAAAAGGAGAAGAACTGAGAGGAATGTATGAACACTTCTCCCCGTCTCATCCCCGGGTGATGCACACATGAATGCACTTGAGGCCCTTTACCTCATCCATTCCGGTCTTCCAAGGCTGGGACCAGGAAGTAACGAATGCACAACCCGTGCCTACCGCTCCGTTCGTCTTGAGACATCCAGTCCCATCATCGTCGATACCGGGTGTGGCTCGGGTGCATCAGCTCTGGTGCTCTCGCGCCTGTCCGGCGGGACCGTCATCGCGGTCGATAACTACAGGCCTTTTCTCCTCGATCTGAGAGGGCGTGCCTGGGCGCTCCTTGGGCCCCGTCAGAGCGGCATACAACCAATACAGGCATCGATGGGCTCTCTTCCCCTCCGGAAAGAGTGCGTCGACCTCGTGTGGAGCGAGGGGGCTATTTACCTCATGGGGTTTGCAGAAGGGCTCGTCTCATGGCGGCCCCTCCTGAAAAAAGGTGGTTTCCTTGTTGTTTCCGAGGTGATCTGGCTGAAGAGCGATGTCCCGGATGAGATTCGCTCATACTGGACCGCGAATTATCCAGGAATTGCATCAGATGCCTCGCACAGGGATACGATTGCAAAGTCCGGGTTCGTGCTCCGGGACTCTTTTCCCCTGCCCGCGTCTGCCTGGTGGAACTACTACCGGCCCCTGCAGGGACGGATGAGGAAGTTTCGCCGTGAGTATGCCGATGATGCCAGCGTCCAGCAGGTCCTTGACGAGATCGAAGAGGAGATCGGGATGTTTGAGAGATACCAGGATTCTTACACCTATGTCATGTACATACTTGAGAAGCCGGATGCATGAAGACCTTAAAGATACCGGGAGAGAGTCCGGGCTCCCTCCCCTTCTCGGCACCTCTCCCGGAGTACTTGTCCTGGGAAGCTTTCCGAGCAGGATGTCTCTTTCCTCGGGGCGATACTATGCCAACCCGCGGAACCACTTCTGGAGCGTGATGCGGGCACTCCTCCATCTGGAAGGAGAGGGGATACCTGCATGGGAGAAGGGACTTACAGACGCGGGCATTGCCGTCTGGGACGTGATCGCCTCGCGAAGATACCAGCCAGGGAGCATGGACCGCGACATCTGCGAGGAGGAGGTAAACAACATCCCGGGGTTTCTCACCACTCATCCGACGATCAGGTGCATCTGTTTGAATGGCGGGAAGGCACACGAGTCATTCAAGAGAACCATACGGGCGATGCCTCTGCCATCCTCGATACGAGTCTGCCCGCTCCCCTCGACGAGTCCTGCCAACGCGCGGTATACCCTGCAGGAAAAGGTTGCCAGATGGCAGGTGCTCCTGGAATACCTCGTGCAGTAAGCGATGCATCTGTCCCGATAAAAAAAAAGTGTCTACAGGTACCGGTTCCTTCGAAGCCAGTCGACCTGCGGCTTTGTGTATCGATAAGAGATATCGCACTTCTCGTCCTGGAAGCTCCACGGGGTGATGATGAGCGTGTCCCCCTCGCGGATCCACGCCCTTTTCTTTATCTTGCCCTTGATCCTCCCCATGCGGGTTACCCCGTCAATGCACCGGACCTTGATGTGGTTTGAGCCAAGCATCAGCTCAGCAATGGCAAATTGTTCCCGGTTTCTCTTTTTAGGCAGTCGCACGCGGATGGTCTCCATCCCCGGCGGTGCCGTCTCATCTACTACTACCTCTTCGTTCCTGTCTTCTCTTTTATAATTACTAATAGGTCAGCAACTCCAATGGGAACAACTTTTTATCCCAGTGCGTTATCTATAGGCAGTCCTCCCATATACCTGTGATCATGAGGCCTATTCATGTGTCCGTCGGAATTCCTTCAGGATGGCGGTCATGTGGTATTCCCCATGGCAACCATTATGCGCTCATATTTTGAAATTTATTCATGCATTCAAGGGTATTTTTTTACCTCTCGCTGCTTCTTGTGGTGGGATGCCTGGCGTTCTCCGGGTGCCTCACTGCTCCCGCTGCAGAGGAACCCGTGCCTGAAACGCACACCCCTGCACCAACGACAGTCCAGACCACGTTCGTTCCGATAGTTGAGACCCCGACCCCAAAACCCACCCCAACCGCAATCGGCCTCTCAAGCGAGGATATCAATCTCCACTTCATGGACGTGGCATTCGGGGGAGGAAACCTCTTCCTCGAGCGCCTTCCCCTCTCTTCAAAGAGGACGACCATTTCGCTCAACGCGGGGAGAGAATCCGACAAGGTCCTCATCGAATCGTTCGCGGTGAAATTCAATCTCCTCTCGCAGTCAAACAAGCTCTTTGAGAATACGAAAGAGGGGCAGACGGGCGATATCCGCATCAAGTTCCTTCCGCCCGAGGGGCTGAAGGCAATCGACCTCACCTCAGAGATGGGGTGGCTGAACCAGGAATATACCCGCAGCGGGACCACATGCGCCAAGATCAAGGGGTATGACATCTACCTGAATTCGGAAATGGAGGGTGAAATGCGTGAACACTACATTCTCCGTTCACTCCTCTATACACTGGGGTTCAAGGGGGCAACCCTCCGCTACCAGGACAGCATTTTCGCGTATCCCGAGAATACTGTGACCCAGCTCTCTTTCTTGGACGAGAAAGCGCTCCAGGTGATGTACGGCCTCGGCATGGACAACGGGATGAGAGTCGAGGACGTCAAGCGGGTCTTGTTCTTCAGATGACCCGCATTGACACTTTTTTTTGCACACTGATGCACTCCTTATGCCAGGCAGAGGTGTCATCCAGCTGATGGGCATGCCATGGGCCATGCACGATCTTTCCCAGAAGATGCTCCCGCAGAATACCTCCTTGAACATGGAGCACCTCCGGCGATCGTGGACGACCTCGCAGAGTGCATGACGATCGCTTCCCTTCCTGCAGACCTCAATGCCTTTGCATATGGGCCGGCATTCGCCGCGGTTTCGCTGGCAGAGCCGGGGGTTCTGGTCAGGAGTGTAGCCCTCTCCCTTGCCAGAGACATCTCCCTGACCCATGAGGCAAAAAAACCTGCCATGCGGTGTGCAGATCCCAATATGCGGAAACCGGCAGGTTTATCCTGATCCTTTCCCGATCCCCATCAGGAACGAGGTATCATACCATGAGCATCAAGGTTCTCGGGTTGAATGCGAGTCCGAGAGGAAAAGAGAGCAGGACCCTCAGACTGGTAGAGGCGGTGCTGGGAGGGGCACGATCACTGGGCGCCACGGCCGATATCGTGGACGTCTACTCGCTCAAGATTGGTTACTGTACCGCCTGCACGGCCTGTTATACGAGTGGCGAGTGCATCCTCTGCGATGATTTCCCCGAACTCTTCGAGAGGATGATGGATGCGGACGGGATAGTGCTCGGCGCCCCGAACTACATCGATTCCATCCCTGCCCCGATGAAAGCGGTCTTCGACAGGATGGCAGATGCCGTTCACTGCCGCATGTTCACCGGCAAGTACGGATGTTCTGTGAGCACTGCAGGGGGCCCGAATTTTGGCCCGATCATTGATTACATGAATTATGCACTGAGTTCCTTTGGTGCTATCACGGTTGGCGGCGTGGGGGTCTCGGTGGGAAGAGGCCTGCAGGCACTCCCTGAAGCAGAAGAGAGGGCACGGGCCCTCGGGCACATCCTCGTCAGGTCGATCAGGGGAGAGATCCAGTACCCCGAACAGGAGGAGATGCAGAGGCAGCGCCGCGAGTATTTCCGCCAGCTCATCCTCTGGAACAAAGACAAGTGGACCCACGAATACGAATGGTACGCGAAGATGGGGTGGATCGGCGAGAAGTCGTGAGAATGCCCTGATAAAACGTGATCCACATGGATACTGCATTTCGCGACCGTTTCATCAGGCTTTGGCAGGAGTATTTCCCGGGTGCGGAACTGCCTGTCACCTTCGAAGTCACTGATGAAGACAGGGGGGTCGAATGGGCCCCCACCCCCAAGGGATGGCGATGCATAGTCTGTGACCTCGCACGAGTCCGGAAGGGGATGTCACTCCTGTTCGGTGAGGACTCTCTCTCGTGCAGCGGGGCTAAATACTACATGGGATATGTCGAGGATCGGGCTCCCGATTTCCGCTTCTTCCTCTCGCATGGCAAAGCCGGTTCGGTGCCGGGCGAACGGTACAAAAAGACCCCTGAGATCGTCGACGAAATGGTGAAGCAGGGGACCTTCCTCCCTGCCATGGGACGCCATTACCTTTTCAGAAGGTGGGATTCACTCACCCCGGAAGACCACCCGGACGTGGTGATCTTCTTTGCGAGGGCAGAGGTGATCTCCGGCCTCTTCACCCTCGCGAATTACGATCGTGCAGACCCGCACGGCGTCATCTGCCCGTTTGGATCAGGGTGCAGCGCCATCATCCATCATCCCCTTCACGAGTCCAGGGCAGAGTGCCCAAGGGGAGTGCTCGGGATGTTCGACCCTTCTGCCCGTCCCTGCGTTCCTGTAGATGTGCTGACGTTGGCAATCCCCATGCAGATGTTTGTGCCGATGGTCGATTCCATGGAGGAGAGCTTCCTGATTACCGATACATGGGAGAAAGTGAGGAAGAAGATCAAAATGAGTGAAGAGAGGTATTCTCTTACACACTAAGGATTCCCCAATTCCTGGTTTGAATCAGTGTTTTTTGGGTATTATGATCATCTGGCCCCTAATATTTTTATCAACTGATGAAAATAATCGAATCACAATAAGGCATGGTTCAAGTTTGTTCTAAAAGATTTAGATGATACTCTGGTTTTCAAGGCCAATGAGAATAGTTTTTGAATCGCCGCCGGGGCGCCCTTCGGGGGCAGCGGGGTAAATCGGCATATCGTCAATGATCCCGACACCCCTATTTTTTCCTGAGGATTTTAGTGATAGGTTTTCTATTCATTCCTTGTCGTGAATTGCGGGTGAGATTGGGGGTAATAATCGCACTATACCCAAGATTTATTTGTGATGTGCCCAGGATGTGTCGTTTCTCCACGAAACGACATAATCGTCAAATTTTTTATGGTTTCGTTGCTGTCCTGTGTGCTGGCACCATGCCAGAGGTTGGCAAAGATGCGTAAATACCATCAACAGCCCAACTTTTTTCAAGTGAGGCCTCTCTGATAAAAACAAGCAACTGGATGGGTAGCATCCTGGCTGAAAAAAAGGTTTGAGCCTTCCTCTTCCCTCACTCGGCCCGCAACGCCTCGATGGGATCAAGACTCGACGCCCGCCATGCTGGATAGACACCGGAGGTGACACATATGACAATGCCGACCAGCATCGCGGAAGGGATATAGACCAAGCTTGAAGGGGAGAAGAAGTAGTCCGTGCTCCCCACCATCGCGAGGACCACCACCCACCCAATAGCAAGGCTGAGTATCGCGCCGATGGTTGCCCCGATGACGCCAAGTATCACCGATTCGTAGATGAACATCTTCCGGATCTCGGACTTCTGGGTCCCGATGCTCCGCATGATGCCTATCTCCCTGACCCGTTCTGTCACCGACATCATCATGACGTTGAAGATGGAGGTGGCTGCAACGAGGAGGGATATCCCGGCAATCGCCATGACGAACGTGGTCATGGTCGAAAGCGTCGAGGTGATGCTCTCGAGCATCCTGCTGCTGTCCTGGATGGTCACGGTCTCCTCTTTCCTGTTCATCTTATCGAGAATGGCGGACTTGACCTTCTGGGTGTCGTTGATGTCATTGAGGATGATGTTCACCTGGTTGTACTCCCCTTCCCTCCCATAGATACCGTTGAAGAGTTTCTGGTCTGCGATGATCGCAGAATCAGAGTTGACATCCATTGACATCCCGCGTTCATTGAGGATACCGACCACCCTGACCGTCATCGTGCCTCCCTTGTCCGGGTCACCGATATCAATCCTGCTCCCTGTCTTGAGGGAGTACCGGCTGGCAAGGGTAGGACCGATCACGACCGAACTCGTGCTCTTTGGGAATGTCCCCTCTGAAAGTGAGAATATCGATGGCATTACCTTGTCATCCAGGCCGTACACCGTTGCTCTTCCTTTCCGGTCTCCCACCTCTATCCTGTCCGATTCTGACTGGACTCCATACACGAGGCCGTACTTCTCCGCGATCTTGGTTATCTCCCTGAATTCAGACTCAGTGATGAATTCATCGCCGCTGCCTGATGTTCCACCTCCCCCCGGTCCGCCACCGAATCCGCTTCCCCCCGTATACGCCCTGACCACGAGGTTGTTTGCCATCGACGAGAGTTCCTCGGTGACCGAGAGGGTCATGTTTGCTCCCATCATGCCCATCGAAGAGATGGCTACGACACCAATCACGATACCAAGTGCGGCAAGAACCGAGCGGAGGAAATGGATGCGGATGCTCCGCAGTGAGAGTGCGAGGATGATGTCCTTCATACCACCCTCCCGTCCCGCATGACAATGGTGCGTTCTGCAAAACCGGCCACCTCGGCATCATGGGTGACCATGAGGATGGTACTTCCCTTCCTGTTCAGGTCGCCGAGCAACCCCATGATCTGGTGACCGGTCACCGAGTCGAGGTTCCCGGTCGGCTCATCGCAGAGGATGAGGGCCGGGTCGTTCACCAGTGCACGGGCAATGGCCACCCGCTGCTGCTGTCCCCCTGACAGTTCAGGCGGTTTGTGGGCTGCCATCGGGGGGTCTATTCCCACCATACCGAGAAGCGTGTCCACCCTCCCCGTGTCATCGGGCTTCCTGTGCTTCATCAGGTAGGGATATTCTACGTTCTCGTATGCGGTAAGCAGGGGAATGAGGTTGAACTTCTGGAAGACGTACCCAATGGTATTGAGGCGGAGACTGGTTAACTCGCGATCATGCATTGTGCGGGTGTTTTTTCCCCGTATGAAGAGATCCCCGCTCGTGGGACGGTCAAGGCACCCGATCTGGTTGAGGAGCGTGGATTTTCCCGAACCGGAAGGCCCCATGATGGCCACGAACTCCCCTTCGTTGATCGTGAGCGAGACACGGTCAAGGGCAACCACATCCCCGGATGGAAGTGAGTAGACCCGTGTCACCTCCACAAGCTCGATAAGGGGCTTTTCGACCACGGGATCTCATCTCCCGGAACGTTTCCGCACCTTCTCAACCACTTGCGAGAGGTATCCCTTCCTCCATGCGACGGCCACCGCAATACATGCCATGATGGCGATGACGATTTCCATAACCGGGATCTGACCAATGCCGCTCCCGAATCCAAACATCCCACCCGGTCTCCTGGCATTCCCTGATGGCACTCCCTGCTGGCTGAGCGCTCCAGTCGCCCCTGGCATGGGCACGGCAGCACTCCGGAGGGAAATCTCCACCCTCTCTTCGAACACTTTCCCGTCAGGGTCCCTGTACTGGATGACCAATGGTATCGAAGATGCCCCCTGGACCGTGAAGGTCACCTCGAAACTGGAGAAGTCATCGGGCTCAAGCGCCCCTATGACGTAGACGGGATTGGGGTTCACCGGTTTTGCGGGATCTCCGACGGTCACCTTTATCGCTTTTGCGTCATCGAGCCCGGCATTCGTGACATCCCCGCTCACGGTCACGGTATTCCCGCTCTGGGAAACCTCGACATTGTTCACCACCATCTCTGCGGCGGTATTCCGCTCACCTATGGTGACCGGGATCGTCAGCACGGTATGATGGACATTCAAGCCATTCCTGTACGAGACATCGAAGACCAGGTCCGTCGCTTCGGTCGCAATGACCTCGAATGTGGCAGTCTTTGTTTCGTCAGGCAGCAAAGTTCCCAGGAAGGCGCTGCTCTGGGTCGTCGTGATCCCTTTGCCCGAAGGAGTCACCATGACACTGTTGACTGGATTGTCGCGTGGATTACTGACTGAAAGGATGACCCTGTCTTTGGTCCCCGCCGAGAAAGAGTCGGGGGCATCGACCACGCTGACGCTGACTGGGGTGGATTTCACCTTGAGGGACACAGGATAACGCAGTGAACCGGCATCCGTGTAATCGAGGTAGAACATGGGAAAATACATGCCGTCTCCGACAGTCGGCTGGATGTGAAAGGTGAATTGCATCGTATTCCCCGGGCCAATGGACCCCACGGAGTCATATGTCTGGTAATTCAGCACTCTGATATCGGGTGAAAGTATTTCAGCCCTGTAAATGGCTACCGGGACCGTGCCGCTGTTCGCAATATCAACAGTAATGGTCCCTTTATCACCGGGCATGAAAGCCTCCGGTTCAACCTTCACCTTTGTCACTGCTACGTATGACGCGGCATTCTCTGCGCTGCTCGCGGCCAGAGCCGGGCAAATGCAGGCTGCACTGGCAACGAGGAGGGCCGCGCCTGTCATCAGGGCTGCAATCAACCTTTTCTTGCTCTTTATGGACAATTGTATCATGCTACTGCTCACTCATCGAACCGAATCCAAATTGTTCACTTCGCATCTGTGCTCCATTGGGGGAGGGAGGGGAGACGATCCGGCATCCTGAAATGAACATCAAATCCGGTGGCACTGTCGCCCAATTCCATTTCGCTTCCTTCAGATTGCCTGCATTCATTCCCATTCTTCTGTCCCCGGCCGCAGTATGCAGATCTCGGGTATCCCGCGATGAAGATGCCCAAGGCCTGACCTGAAATCTCGTTGGACACTCGCGTGTCAGGTACGATCCCTGACTGGTCTCTTCCTCAAATGAGACTCTTTGGTTCTGTTAAAGTAAAAATTATTTTACATTAAGTTATTTAAATATTACTAATAGTCAGTTGAGACATACCTCTTCATACTTAAATTTGCTTATACACCCCTAAGTAGTGGGCCTTTTTGGAAGGATGTCCTCGTTGTCGCGATTGATTCCCCGTATCTCACTTCCTCTGGGAGATTCTTCCCTGTATGCGAACATTCCATAGATACGTATGCCAAAGCGCCGGGCGAGTTTGAATGCGATATCAAGGGAGGGATCATACTTCCCCTTCTCTGTTGCAAGGATCGTCTACTGTGCGACACCCATTTCCTGGGCCAGGGTATCCTGCGTAAAATCGTGGATGGCCCGAAACACTCTGATCTTATTCTTCATCGTCGTCCCAGTCTCCGTACTTCCTCGCGTAATACTCTGGAACACTATGCAGAGGAATGCCATGCCACAGAGCAGGACCTCTGGAGCAGTCCGAAATAGCCGATACGTGGTTCATCCGGGGGTGCCCTGGGAAACGGCCTTGGTGGGGAGAAAATCCGGGTGGCATGGCAAAGTCTATCACCAGGCTGCCCAGGCGCTTACGGCAAAGAAGAGTATCAAGGATACGAAAGAGTTCTCGCTCCTGCCTTCCGGGTGATGAGTGTGGAGCGCTCATCGTCTCTCTTGTCCGAGATTTCCCCCATTGCAATATATATCGCAAGGACACCTCCCACGAAGGCGAGCATGATGAGCATCGACTCCCCGATAAGAACCGATACCCAGAAGAGTCCCCCTCGATATGCCCGATGATCCCCGCCAGGAGACAAAAGTATCCCGCCTCATTTAATGTAAATAATTACTTACATTAAGTAATAAAAACTATACTATAACAGGAAAGACGAACGGCATATTAGCTCATGGGTCGGAGAAGAAATAGCCGCGATACGCGAAGACCTCTGGAACCAGGCATCCTCTCAATACACAGGTATGAGGCCCCTGCTTCTTCCAGTGATGCTCCGTCCACCTCCCGGTGTCACCACATACGTATTCTCGAGGCCGACAAGGCCCACACCCGGAACCCCTTTCTTTGGTTCCAGTGCAATCGCCATTCCTTCTTCCAGCGGGTCGTCAAAGCCCATGGCAATCACCGGTATCTCGTCCACCACGAGGCCCGTTCCATGGCCGAGAAAACTGGCGCGGCGTTCTCCAAATCCCATGAAATGTTCCATGAAGCCTGGTTCAATGCTCTCCATTATGGTTGTATAGAGCGCGGAGGGTATCGCACCCGGCTTCAACAGTCTCACAAGCTCGTCGAGAACCTCCATGCAGCCCCGGTGTGCCTCGAACGCCTCCTCCGGGACAGGTCGCCCGAACATATAGTTCATCGTCTTGTCGGTCTGGTACCCGTTGACGCCGCAGGAGTTGTCGATGAACACCAGGTCGCCTTGTCGCAACCTCCGGGTCTGGCTTCCAAGTACCGGTGCCCCGGGACACGCGCCATAGCACCCGCCTGGTCCGTCAAAACAGGTGGGATAGAGGGAGCTCTCCCCGAACCCTATCTGCCCCACCTCGATCTCGGTATTGAATCTCCCGAACCTGACAATCCCCTGGTGACCACGCTCAACCATCAGTGAATATACGGCGACCCCGAATTCCGCCTCGCTCATCCCCTCTTTCAGTATTCCCGGCACCTCTTCCTCGAGCACGACCCTGTGGATCTCTCCGGCCTTCTCGAGGAGCGCAAGTTCATACGGGCTCTTTATCGACCTGACACGGGCAGCCTGGAGGTCCATTGACCTGACTTCAGTGCAGGGGAAGTGCTTCCTGAACCGTTCTGCAAGCGCCAGTGGCACGACTTCCGTCTCCATGAAGATGCGGTGAGGGCGGACAGCCGTACCGAGCGCCGCATCACGAAAACTCCTCATCGGTCTGATGTCAGGAAAGCAGGACTCCTCCATCGCGCGTTCAAGGCTCCGGCGGACCCAGAAAACCGCGCCCCTGTCCCTTTCGACAAGAAGTACGCCGTCCTGTATCGTCCCTGTGAGATAGTAGAGGTTGATCTTTCCGAATATCGCCACCATCTCCCATTCAGGGTGATCGATGTCCATCCTTGCACGGAACCGGTTCATGCGGCCCTGGAGCTCGCTGGCGGGGACGTAGTCGTGCATGTGAGAGATGTTGGGAATGGTTGCGTAATTATCTCTCCCATCTCTTCCGGATACGTCGTGGCGCCGTGGATTGTGTCAAGGGGTTGATCCCTTCCTTTTGTATCCCTCACCACCCAATAGATCGCGGGATGCAGGCCGCCAGGTCAGGAACAATTAAATCCCTCGCCTGAACAAGATTCTGTGAGAGGAGTGAACCGAATCTATGCTTGAGGTATTCAAATGTGGGAAGTGCGGCAAGATCGTGATGGTCGTGAGCGACGGGGGCGGGGAGCTTTCCTGCTGTGGTATGCCCATGGTGAGGCAGGTCGAGAACACTGTCGATGCCAGCACCGAGAAGCACGTGCCGGTTGTAGAACCTCGGGGACAGGGTGTCCTCGTCAAGGTAGGTTCTGCACCCCACCCCATGGAAGAAGCCCATCATATCCAGTGGATCGAGGTGATATCCGGTCCATGGCTCTACGTGAAGGGATTGAAACCGGGAGAGAGGCCGGAAGCTGCATTTCCTGTTCCTTCGACTGACGTCAAGGCCAGGGCGTACTGCAACCTCCATGGATTGTGGTCAAAGAAGCCCCATCACGGGTGAAACCGGGAACGATTCTCCATTTTTTTTTTTTGGGGGGGGATCAATGCCCCCACTGCCTTCAGTGAACCTGGGATTTACGGCAGGAAGAGAGATGCTGCGCAGGCAGCCCTTGCCTTTTCAAGTGAAAGAGGCAAGTCATCTTTTGATTCTCAGATCCCCATGGATCAAACAGGAGCATTCCCACAGGCTCTTCTTTGGCCGCGCATAATATTATGAGACAACAGCTATTGCCTGGCTGCACGAAGGTGGAGGAACGTCCGTGAACGAATTACATGATACGAAGAGTGTTTCCTTGGCGGGTCTTTCTCCTGACTCCCCTCCTTTGCTCGAATTTGCGCATGTCACGGTGATGCGTGGTGAGAAGAAGCTCCTCGACGACCTCTCGGTCAGGATACGTGAAGGCGAACACATTGCCATACTTGGTCCGAACGGGTCCGGCAAATCCTCTTTTATCCGGACTGTGAACAGAGAGTATTACCCCGTCATCGGCACTGACGGCAGGGTTGTCTTTCGTATCCGCGGCAGGGAGGTCTGGGATGTATTTGACCTCCGGTCGATCTTTGGCATCGTTTCTCCTGACCTCCAGTACACTTATACCAGGAGTGTAACGGGGAGAGAGGTCATCCTCTCCGGTTTCTTCTCAAGCATCGGCCTCTTCAACCATCGCATCACCCCCGCAATGGAGGAGCGGGCCGGACAGGTCCTCCGTTTCCTGGAGATTGAACACCTTTCGGACCGCCCTATGGACGAGATGTCATCTGGCGAGGCCCGGCGGTTCCTCATCGGAAGGGCGCTTGTTCATGGTCCAAAAGCACTCATCCTGGATGAGCCCACGAACAGCCTCGACTTGCATGCCCTCCACACCTTCAGGCAGACTCTTCGCACTATTGCCCAATCCGGGGTAGGCATCATCATGGCCACGCATAACCTCGCCGACATCATCCCCGAGATCAGCAGGGTCATCCTGATGCGGGAGGGCAGGTTCGCGCTCGATGGCCCCAAAGAAGAGGTGCTGACCGATGCCCATATTGGAAGCCTGTTCCGCGTACCCGTCAGGGTCAGGGAGGAGGGAGGATGGTATTACGCAAGCGGATATTAGGCGATTAAGGGCCGCACTGAGGTATAACGAGGGATCGAGGTCGCATTTCAGCAGATGTCCTTGACTCTTCCAATGGTTCCGTCCTCAAGTCTGACCTTGATCCCATGGGGATGATACGTCGATCTGGTGAGGATCTCCTTCACTCTCCCCTCGGTGGTTCTCCCGCTTGCCTGGTCCTGCTTTTGGACAACCTTCACCTTTGCTCCCGGGCATAACCCGCTCCTGTGTCGGCCGTCTATTTGTGCCTCTTTTTCCACCCTGTTGTGGAATTCTGGCCGTTTCCGCATTTTCTCCATCTCTCCGGACATTGGATGAAATTATCCCCCTCTTTCTTTAACCCCAATGAGTTAAATACCAGGGGTCGGGGACCTCCACCTGATGGTATTATCTTTCCCCACAAAGATCCTCTCTCAAAGGTGTTCCAGAATGAAGCGTACAACAATCATAATCATTGCAGTGTTCCTTGCCGTAACCGTGACCGGGATCGTGGCCGCGGAAGTGACCCTTCAGGCAGGCACGGGTGGCGCAGGAAGCGTCTATACCACCGGAAACATCTATGTGAGTTCTGCGCCTGCAGGTGCATCGGCTACCCTGGACGGAGGGCATTCACAGCTCTTCACTCCAGGTACCTTCAGGGGTGTCGAGCCGGGAAACCACCAGGTGCGGATCTCTCTCCAGGGATTTCAGCCCTTCTCGACAACCGTCAGGGTCAGCGCGGGAGCCACGGAGAACGTGATCGTGACCCTGCCGCCAGTCTCAAGCCCGGGAGGGATGTCCATCAGCTCAACTCCCCGGGGCGCCTCGATTTACGTTGACGACATGTACATGGGCAAGACAAACCAGGTGGTGGGGAACCTTGCTGCGGGGCCCCACCGGCTGGTGATATCAGAGGCGGGTTACGTGACCTGGAAAGAGAGTGTGACGGTCAGGTCAGGAGCGGTCATTCCCGTGACCGTCACTCTCGTTGCTGAAGTCAACCCCGCCCACGGGGACCTCCTTGTCTCGTCTACCCCCACGGGCGCCTCGGTGTACATCGATGGGAACTACATGGGATCAACTCCCGCTGATGACTCCCTTGATATCAATGACCTCTCCCCCGGATCCTATGCCGTTGTGGTCAGGAAACCGGGCTACCAGGACTATTCCACCAGGGTTACCGTTCAGGAAGGCGGCGTGGCACAGGTGTTTGCGCCGCTCCAACCCGCTGCACAGACCGCTGCGAGCGTGGATATCACATCGACCCCCACCGGGGCCGACGTCTTTGTCAACAACATGTACATGGGCATCACCCCTCTCTCTTTCCATGATATTGCAGCCGGGACTTACACTGTCGATATACGGATGGAGGGATACACCCCATTCTCATCGAGCGGGCAGGTAATCCCAGGCCAGAGTGTCCATGTGATCGCGGCACTGTCACCAGTCCAGGCTCCTGCCCCCACGACGAAGGCTCCTGCCGGGGAACTTGCAACAGTCATGGCTCTTGGAATGGCCTGTATTGTCTGCTTCCTGGTTGCGAGGAGGTAGAGGTATCAACATCAACATTTTTTACCCGGATCCTCGGGCTTGGCAACACTCAGCCCCTCGCGGATCGCCTGAATCTCTGCGTTGTCCGAATCGATAGAATAGAGTGAAGTGCCGTAGCAGGGCTTTCGGAACGGCAACAGGATCCTTCCTTTCTCTTCATCGATGCCGACCAGCATCGGTTTCTCGATAAGGACTGGCACGCCCCTGAAGACAAAACCCGGTGTGATGCGGTAGTATTCCCTGCATGTCTTTCTCACCCTGGTGTCCGCACGACGTGGGGTGACGTTCTTGAGGAGAATCTCTGACCAGAGCCGGTTGAAACAGGGTTCCTGCGGCATTGTGAGAGGGTATGCGTCGGAAAGGAAAAGAATTGCGGCTATGTCTGGATAAACCGGCTATTCTCTTCGTTTCCCGGACGCCCCCATGTATGTTACCGGATGGCATGACCCGTAACCTGAAGCAGATGCATTAAAGTGAGATTTATATAACATAATGTTGTATATTTCTAATATAAGTTAGAAATATACAACAAAGGGTAATGTCATGTCGACACAGAGACAACCTTTCTTCAAATCGCGCCCATGGATAAGCGTCATGTGCATCTTTGGGATACTTCTGATTGGAACAGGCATGATTAATATGGCCTTCCAGCCAGACGATACCCCAACCGGTCTTGCCTCATTGTTCATCAGCACCGGGTTCGTCCTCACGATCCTCTCGGGCTTCCGCCTATGGAAGGGCGAGAAGATATACATGCAGGACGAGCGTACAAAGAGGATAGGCGCGTACGGGCTCTCATGGTCCTGGTTTCTTACGTTCCTGGTACTCTTCGGCGTCTTCTGGGCAGATTACCTGCACATATGGTCACCGGATGCACAGATGCTCTCCGTCATTCTCATCCTTCTCATGGGCATATCGGCAAAGGGCTTCCAGGCATACCTCTTCCGGAAGGGAGACGTGGATTGATAAAATTGAGGACGTATCGATGCAGACCAGGATAAAAGAGTTTCGTGCGAAGAGAGGCCTGACACAGGCCGAACTTGCCGACCTTGTTGGTGTCAGGAGGGAGACCATTGTCTTTCTGGAAGCAGGAAAGTACAACCCCTCTCTCCGCCTCGCCCACCAGGTGGCAAAGGCGCTCGGGACCACCATAGACACACTCTTTTCCTTTGGCGACGAGGGTGACTACACGGTAAACGAGGAGTGACCTGTCCGCAGAGTTCCGTCATTCCAATACGCTGCGCTGCAATCCCACACCTGGATGAGGTGTGACTTCGTTTTAAATACTCACCACTCTTCTCTTCTAATGAGTGTGTGCCATGCCATCACGGATTCTTGTCGCATACGCATCGAAAAGAGGATCAACCACGGAGGTCGCAGCGGCTGTTGCGAGGGAGCTCGAGCGCCCAGGGATAGCGGCGGAGGTGATTGGGATTGATTCTGTCCTATCCCTTGAACCGTACGATGGACTGGTCATCGGCGCCCCCGTGTACACGGGGAAACTGTTCGGGGATGTGGCGTCCTTTGTCCGGCGTCACATAAATGAGATCGGGCGGATCCCTGTCGCGGCATTCCTCACAGGGATCGCGCCCGTGTATCCGAAGGCAGGTGATCCCATGCAGGTTATTGGGCTGATGACGACCGCGCTGCAACCGGTCACCCCTGTTGCGGTGACGATGTTTGCGGGGAAACTGGACCCCTCAAACCAGTCGTTCGCGGAAAGGTCCCTTACAAAACTGCTGAAGGTGCCTGTTGGAGACTTCAGGGACTGGAATGCCATTGCTGCCTGGTCACGCCAGTTGCCAGATCTCATGGGATTAGGGGAGCCGAAGGCCGCTGACAGGAAATAATCGAGAGGCCTCTTGGGGAGAATAGTCCCGTGGACCATATCCCCTTTTTATTCGATGACCCGCCATGCCCGCGGAGGGACATGGATCTCGAACCTCGCTCCCTCGCCACTCTTCCCGGTCTCCCGGATCGTGATGCCGGTTATCGAGAGGATGTCCCGGGATATCGCGAGCCCAAGGCCTGTGTGCTTCCCATATCCATAACGAAATATCTGCTCTTTCTCTTTCTCGCTGATACCTGTCCCGTCATCCTCAAAGACGATGACAAGATCCCCATCGTCACCCTCCTCTGTCCATATCCGTATGCTGCTCACGCCCTCTCCATGTCGTATGGCATTGTCGAGGAGGTTTGAGATGACCCTGGTCGTGAGGGGGTCTGCGTAGATCTCCACGGGCCCGACGTTTGACATCACGCCGATCCCTTCGCAGGGGACATCCTCAATGGCGCGTGAGACCATCAGCCTGAGGTCCTGCCAGGCCGGTTGGTTCGAGCCGAAATCCTGGTAATCCCGTGAAAAACGGAGGTGGCCCGCGATCTTCTCTGTAATCTGGATGCTCGAGGCGAGGTACGCATCGTGCATGGGCTCGTTTGCGCCATCGCGCATCAGTTCAAGGTATGCAGAGAGCGCAGTGACGAGATTGCTGATATCATGGCGGGTCAGCGTGGTGAGCAGCGATATCTTCTTGTTCGCAATCCGAAGCGCCATCTCTGCTGCCTTCCTGCTGGTGATATCCCTGATGACGAGCACGCATCCCGCAGGATTTCCTGACGGGTCTTTTACGAGTGCTCCTGCGATGCTGACCTCCCGGGAGGGTCCTTCGCCGACCGTGGCCTCGAAGTCTGATACACATCCCCTCTCCCTGATGGTGACCATGAGGGTGTCGTACTCATCCTTCGGGATGAGGGAGGCGGCCTCCATGCCGCGAAGGTCCTCCTCTTGCTTGGCAAATATCCCTGCTGCGGCCGGGTTGGCAGCGATAATTCTTCCAAGGGGGTCAAGCAGTACCATCCCATCCGGCATTGTCCTGAGCAGGTCTGGCAGCGCGGTCTCCGGACTCAGCGTGAAGAGCCCGCAGGTGAGGACCGCATAGGTAATGAGCACAGTGAAGACGACAATCCCTATGAAGACCAGGTTCGGTGTATATATGCCGTATGAAGGGAGTATGATCCCCGAGAGCATTCCGCATGCGATGATGGTGAGCAGACCGGCGCTGACAAGGAAGTTCTGCCTGCGGACTTTCTCGACCGTCGCGGCACGCCACGATGTGACGGCGACATACAATATCCATAGCATCAGGACGAGTGAATATGTGGATTCGGCCACATAGGAGAGGCTCCCCCCTGCCGGAATGTAGGTATACCCTACATCTCCCACGTACCTGACGGTGTAAATGTTTTCGGAGAAGAGGCCTACGAGAGATATCATGGCCGCAGAAAAGTAAAGCAAGGAGGCGACAAGATATGGCCTCCTGTACGTGGAGAGGGGGTGCCCACAGAAAAGGAGAACGAAATGAGCGGTGAACGCAATGACAAACGGCCAGAACGAACTGAACTTCAGCCAGAGCCAGACATTCTCGTATTCTACTGATTGCCAAATGAGAAACTCACCGATTGCCCAGTAGGTGGCAGAAAGCATCACGATGACAAAGAGGCGGTTGACGGGTGAGGCGGGGTTCCTGGCATAGACATACATCCCGAGGCCGAACGTGATGAACGCCGAGAGCATGCAGAAGAAAGCAAGGATTGCGACAAGAGCCATGGAGATCAATCAACCGGACAAGGTGCCCGGAAAAGTGCCGAATTTCCTCCTCAATTCGTCCTCTTCCTGGAGTGCTAACTCCTGGTGACTCTGTTGTCAGGGGAGAAAACCTTTGTGCATCGCCCCTCCCATCCCCTCTCACGAGACCCGCATGATCCACCGGGGAGTGATCGCCTGTGTCGGACAGAACTCCCGGCACTTGAAACAACCGATGCAGAGGTGCGGCCTTGTCGCCTCTGCCTTGTGGATGCGGGGGTTCACCTGGAACACCCCCATGGAGCACATCTCCTCGCAGATCCCGCAGCCGTTGCAGAAGACCCTGTCGATGTAAACCTCCATCAGGATGCTGGGGGAGGGTGAAATCTCCATATTCGCGTGCCAGATATACCCTTCGTGATATGGGTGATAATCGTTTGGGAGGCCAAGAGTGCCTGATACCAGGGCTGTCAAAAGAAAGGTGCAAGGGGAGAGAGAGGGAGATCCCTGCCTCCAGGCGAATCGGAAGGTGCAATTGAAAAAAATACCCCTCAACCACCTTAATGATCACATTGCTGGTAGCAGGTGAAGGAATCCTGTGGGATTACGTCTCCCTCCGGACCTCCCGGACCCGCAGGATCTCAGGGCATCTCCCATCATCTTTTATCCCCATCCTCACGTCCCTCGAGGCGAAATAAGTGGAGAGAGATCCTTCTTCGGGAGGGAAACAGTTCACATTGAAATGTAACCTGATTAAGGAAAAATTCTCTCCTGGGGGTATCTCATTGCTCTCCCGGGGATGAAGGTCTCCGATCCTTTGTCCTCCGACAGGGAGTGTGCGATGACTATCTCTCTCAGCGCATCACAGGTTGTATTCCTGCAGGCCTCAAAGAAGGAGTTTCTGGGAAGGGATCCATCCCGGCGCTATCGGCTGCAGAATCGAGTCTTTATCATCACTACATGGTATCCTTTTGAGAGAGGATCAGAGGGGAAGGTATTACGTCCCGGCCATCAACTCCCTTTTCCATGGTGCAGTATTTTTCCCGTCTCCTGCTCATGGCAATTCTCCTCGCAGTATCCGCCGTCTGGCCCGCATGTGCACCCCTTGCTCCCGGCATGGTCCAGGTCTTGCCTTCCGGGGAGTCGGTCCCGGCAGGTACTGTAGTGAACGCCTCGGCTTTCATCGAGATCATCCCCTCCGGGGCAACTACATTTGCCGAGACCCACACGCTCTCACTCTCCACCGGGCTTTCGGATGCCAGGTGGAATGTGATTGTGATGGTGGACGGCCGGCAGGCTGCAGTAATCCCTAAAGAGGGGCCCCTTGTATACGTGAACGGGTTCCTCCTCTCCTACCCTACCACCCGCGATGTCAGCGTGAGGATTGTTGTTGACGGAAGAGTGCCCCCAGATGCTTCCGGGGAAGCGGTTGTGGTACTCGATTGTGCGGAACTGAACTCACAGGGCCAGGTGGTCGGAGGATCGGATTTCCAGGTCACACGCCGGGTTGATACGCTTTCCGCATTCCCCGGTGCAACAACGGCCACTCAGGCACCTTTTCCGGCCACGTCTCCTGCCTCCACCCCTTTTCCGGTGATTGCCCCCGTCGCCTCACTCTGTCTTGCCTTTGCCTTCGCCTGGGACCAAAGGCGATGAGTCTGGACACGTCCCCTCTCTTTTGCAGTAAGACCACGCCTGGACCTGGTTTCATACCTGCTGTTTTCAGGGACCCTTCTCAGGATTTGCGTTTACCCCTGGCTATCGGGCAGGAAATGAACCTTTCTCTGGCACTTCCCGCAACCGCTCTCACGCCGCTTTTATATCCTCTCCATCATATCCATTGACCATGCATCCAACCGGCCCTACGTTCATGGAGATGACCCGGTACGAACACCTTTCCCCCTCGGACCAGTACCAGGGCCTGCCCGCCCCTCCCCTGGAAAAGCCCTTTCCTCGGGACGGGCATTTCATCACCCTTCCAGACCCCGGCAGCCTGCAGGTCTCCCCTCTTGACCTGCGGGAGGCGATCGAGGGGCGGCGCTCGCTCCGCCACTATACCCGCGAACCCCTCTCGCTCGAGGAACTCTCCTATCTCCTCTGGTGCACCCAGGGCATCGTGCAGGTGCAGGACCCCTATTATACGCTGAGGAATGTTCCCTCTGCGGGGGGACGCCACTCTTTTGAGACCTACATCCTCGCAAACCGGGTATCCGGGGTAAAACCCGGGCTCTACCGGTACCTTGCATTCTCTCACCGCCTGCTCGAGGTCGACACCCGTCCAGGTGTCACCGACCGAGTCATGGCAGCCTGTCTCGGCCAGGCATTTGTGCGAGCCTCGGCGGTCACATTTCTCTGGGCCTGCGTCATCTACAGGATGGCATGGCGCTATGCAGAGCGGGCGTGGCGGCTGGTGCACCTTGATGCCGGCCATGCAGGCCAGAACCTCTACCTTGCCGCCGGGCAGGTAGGGTGCGGTGCCTGCGCAATCGGGGCATTTGATGACCAGCTGGCAGCTGATGTACTCGGTATCGACGGCGTTGACGAGTTTGTCATTTATTGCGCAGCGGTAGGGAAAAAAGAGGATCGTTGAGGGTTCAATCAGACAATATCTGCGACCAGGGCCCTGACCATCTCCCCGACTGCAATCCTCATCTCACCGGGGCGGCCGACCCGGTCACCGACCTCTTTGACAATCGCGGAGCCCACGATCACTCCGTCCGCACCTGCCTGCGAATATGCCTGCACCTGGTGCGATGAACTGATCCCAAAGCCCGGGACCACGGGAAGTGAGGATATCCCCTTGATTCTCCTGATGCATTCGATGGTCGCAGGGTCGACCTCCCCCCTCACACCCGTCACCCCGAGGGCCGCCACAAGATAGAGAAAACCCCCTGCCCTCTCGACAATCATCTCCAGCCGTTTATCCGAAGTGGTCTGGCTCACAAAGAGGATGGGATCGATCCCCGCATCCCGGGCAGCTTTGCAGAAGGGCTCAGTTTCCTCAAGCGGTACATCGGCGACAGCGACCCCGTCCGCACCTGCACGTGCAGCATCCCTATAAAACGCCCCGAGGCCCTTCTGCACGACAGGGTTCGCATAGGTGAGGATAACAAGTGGCGTCTCCGATTCAGCCCGGAAATCCCTGATCAGTGAGAAGAGGGAATCAGTATTCATCCCGGCAGAGAGCGCACGCTGAATGGCCTGCTGCATGACGGGGCCGTCTGCAACCGGGTCCGAGAACGGCATGACAACCTCGATGACATCGGCGCCGGCCCTGTCCACCTCCCTGATCATCGCGAGTGATTCCCCTAAGTCAGGGTCACCAGCCACGAGACATGCAACGAGCAGGGGACGCGTACGGGCGGAAAACGCACTGCCGATGCGGGTGCTCACAGGCAATCACCCGCGAGTGCTGCCACCTGTGATACGTCCTTGTCGCCGCGGCCGGAAAGGTTAACGATAAGGATGTCGTCTTTCCCGAGGTCCTGCGCGATGTTTCGGGCGAGCGAAACGGCGTGGGCGGATTCGAGCGCGGGGATGATCCCTTCTGTCCGGGAGAGGTAGAGGAACGAGTCAATCGCCTCGTCGTCGGTCACCTCTCGGTAAGTGACTCTTCCCTTGTCCATCAGGTAGCTGTGCTCCGGCCCCACTCCAGGATAGTCGAGGCCTGCCGAGATGCTGTGGGACTCCAGGATCTGGCCGAAGGCGTCCTGGATGAGGTAGGTATAGGTCCCGTGGAGCACCCCCGGCCTCCCTCGACAGAGCGTGGCCCCGTGCCGGCCTCCTGGGCCCTCGCCTCCTGCCTCTGCTCCGAAAAGCCGCGTCGGGTCACCAAGGAAAGGCGTGAACATACCGATGGCATTGGAGCCACCTCCCACGCATGCGACGATTGCATCAGGGAGCCTTCCTTCCTTCTCGAGAACCTGCGCCCGCGTCTCTCTCCCGATCACGGTCTGGAAATCCCGAACAAGGGTAGGAAACGGGTGCGGGCCCACCACAGATCCTATGAGATAGTGGGTATCGTGCACGTTCGCGACCCAGTCGCGAAGCGCCTCGTTGATGGCATCTTTGAGGGTTCTCGAACCGGATCTCACCGGCAGCACGTTCGCGCCGAGCATCCTCATCCTGGCCACGTTGAGGGCCTGCCGGGCGATGTCCTCCTCCCCCATGTACACTTCCACATTCATCCCTAGCGCCGCACCTGCAATTGCAGTGGCAACCCCATGCTGGCCTGCCCCCGTCTCGGCAATAATCCGCCTCTTTCCCATGCACTTTGCGAGGAGGGCCTGGCCAAGGGCGTTGTTCAGCTTATGCGCCCCGGAATGAAGGAGATCCTCCCGTTTCAGGTAGACCCTGCAGCCGAGGTCACGTGAGAGGTTTCTGCAGAAGGTGAGGGGAGTCTTTCTCCCCGCGTATTCATGAAGGTAATAGTCCATCTCCTCCTGAAACGCGGGGCCTGGCACGATGGTCCGAAAACCCTCCTCAAGCTCCTCGAGTGCTGCCATGAGTGTCTCGGGGACAAAACATCCCCCGTACTCCCCGAACCTGGTCGATTCGATCATTGTTCACATCCTTTCGCAATCCTTACGAATTCTCGCACCTTCCGCTCATTCTTCACACCCGGCGAGTCCTCGACTCCCGTGGCAACGTCGACACCATAGGGGCGGATCCTTCGTATCGCATCTGCCACGTTTCCGGGATTCAGGCCCCCGGCAAGGATCACCGGTATCCTGCTCTCCTTTACTACCCTGGACGCATATTCCTCGTCATACCGCAGACCCCTCCCGGCGCTCCCGTCAACGAGAATTGCGTCCGCATCGGTCGGAACGGGCTGTCCCACTCCGACAACCCTGATGAGGCGTGCAGGGAACGGGTGGGGCAATTCGAGGGCCGAGGACAGCTGGATCACATCGGGATTCAGGTCGAGCATCGCCTCGACGTCGCTGATCGATTCCGTATGGGACACGCATACCCTTGCGAGATAGGGACCCACCGCGTCGAATATCTCCTCCGCGGTCTCGCAATCCACCGACCGCGGGGAGTCGGAGAACAGTACCACGCCGATAGCATCGGCCCCCGCGGAGTCGGCCATGACCGCGTCGGCAGGGCTGGTGATCCCGCAGATCTTCACGCGGATACAAATCCCCCCAGTCTCTTTTTTGGGTCCTTTGCAGACATGATAGAAGATCCTATCAGAAACCCGTCCACCTCTTTCCGGAGGCTCCTGACATCGTACGGCCAGACAAACCCACTCTCAGAGACTACCCTGCAGCCTGCGTCGCGGACGAGCGGGGCAAGTCTCTTCGTGGTCGAGAGATCGATACTGAAGTCCCTGAGGTTGCGGTTGTTGATCCCGATCAGCCGTGCACCGGAATCCACCGCGGTGGCGACTTCCTCTGCATCGTGTATTTCGACAATGGGCTCGAGGGAGTGCTGGAATGCCATCTCTACGAAGCGAGGAAGCCTATCGTGCAGGACAGTCGTGATGAGAAGAACTGCATCCGCCCCAAGTGCCCTGGTCTCAGGGATCTGCCTCTCGTCGATGATGAAATCCTTGCGGAGGATGGGAACATCGACGTGCGGCCTGATGGCAGGTATCAGGCCCGGATGTCCCCGGAAAAACGATGGTTCGGTGATGACCGAGAGTGCGGAGCACCCTGCGGAGACCATCATGCAGGCGAGCCCCACGGGGTCTTGGCCTTCCCGGATGACCCCACGGGACGGAGATGCGAACTTGATCTCGGATATGATGGCATTTCGTCCATCTCTCTGCACCATCGCCTCAAATAGGCTCTTTCCCGGCACGGCATAATGGTCTGCAATGGGAAAACGATCTGGGAGCCCCGCGACCCGGGCCCCCGTTGCCGATATGATCTCTTCGAGGATCATGATACCCCCATCGTTGCGTTGATGAGTGCCCTCAGTTTGCCGAGAGCTTCCCCATCCCCGATGGCCCTCTGCGCTCGTTCGATCCCTTCACCCAGGTCACCTGCCTTACCGCCGAGGTAGATGGCAGCCCCCGCATTCAACACTACCACATCGTGCATCGGGCCCTCGTCTCCCTTCAGGATACCAAGAATGACTCCTGCATTCTCTTGGGGAGTGCCTCCCAGGAGTGCATCCCTTGTGGAGCGGGGGAATCCGAACTCTTCGGGGATTATCGTGTATTCGTGGATGACCCCATGCGAGAGTTCGGCAACCCTCGTCTCGCCGGTGTTGGTGATCTCGTCAAGACCCGCGCCATGGACGACCATCGCCCTCTCCGCACCGAGTCGGTCGAGCGCCTCTGCAAGGATCCGCATGACATCCGGGGAGTAGACTCCCATCAGCCGCGATTGTGCACCTGCAGGGTTGAGGAGGGGCCCGAGGACATTGAAGACAGTATGGAAACCAAGATCCCTCCTGGCTCTTGCGGCATTCCTGAACGCGGGGTGAAAATTTGGCGCGAAGAGAAAACCGATCCCAATCTCCTCCACGACCCGGCACACGCGATCGGGCGGCAGGTCTATCTTCACTCCGAGTGCCTCGAGTACGTCCGCAGAACCACACGAACTGCTGACACTCCTGTTTCCATGCTTTACTATCGGGACGCCGGCGCCTGCCGCGACGATCGCCGCTGCGGTGCTGATATTGAAGGTGCGGCACCTGTCACCTCCTGTCCCGCAGGTATCGACGAGGGTTCCTGCAACCTGCGGCCTGATGGAGAGCGCATGCTGCTGGAGGACGCGTCCAAACGTGGCAATCTCTTCTGCGCTCTCTCCCCTGACGCGAAGAGCGGCGAGGAACGCTCCCACCTGGGCATCCGTCGCTCTCCCGGATGCGATGTATTCCATCGCCTCGCGGGCATCGTGCCCTGAGAGCGGTCTCCCCTCGCTGAGCACGTGGAGAGCTGCCTGCATCATCCACCCCCGGGAAAGAGGAAGTTCTCCATGATCACCCTCCCCTGGGGAGTCATGATAGACTCTGGGTGAAACTGGAGGCCGAAGAGCGGCATGGTCCGGTGCATCACCCCCATCACGCACCCGTCGTCATCGGAGAATGCCAGGGTCTCGAACTCGTCCGGGACGGCATCTTTTTGTACCGCAAGGGAATGGTAGCGGGTTGCAGTGAAGGGATTCGGAAGACCTGCGAAGAGTCCCCGTCCCCCATGCACTATCCGGCTCGTCTTTCCGTGCACCGGCACATCCATTCTCCTGACGGCTCCGCCATGGCAGTGCAGGATTGTCTGGTGGCCGAGGCATACGCCAAGGATCGGCACCCGCCCCTCGAATTCCCGTATCACGTCGGGGCATACCCCGGAGTCCTCAGGGGTGCCCGGGCCTGGGGAAAGTATGATGCGATCGGGGTATTCTTCCCTTACCGCTGAGACGGGCTGGTCGCAGGTGACCGGGATTGGGACCGCCCCGAGCATGCCGACCATCTGGTAGAGGTTATAGGTGAAGCTGTCGAAGCAGTCCACGATTACCACCCTCATATTCCCATCCCCGCCTGCAGGACTGCTTTCATCATGGCGCCTGCCTTGTGCTCGGTCTCCTCGAACTCGCGCAGGGGGACCGAATCCGCAACGATCCCCGCACCGGTGGAGAACTCAACCCTCCCTCCCCTTGCGACGAGCGTCCGGATGGCGATGGCAAATTCCATAAGGTCATTGAATCCAACGTATCCCACTGCCCCGGCATAGAGCCCCCTCGGCTGCGGCTCGAGTTCTGCAATGATCTGCATGGCACGGATCTTCGGCGCACCGCTGACCGTCCCTGCAGGGAAACATGAGGCGAGTGCGTCGAACCGGTCGCACCCCTCGCGGAGGGTCCCGCATACCCGTGAGACGATGTGCTGCACATGGGAAAAACGCTCCACATCCATGAACTCGGGGACGTGCACCGATCCGAATGCAGCCACCCTCCCGATGTCGTTTCGTGCAAGGTCAACGAGCATCAGGTGCTCCGCACGCTCCTTTGGATCTGCAAGGAGCTCAGCAGCAAGACGGTCGTCCTCGCGGGGGTCGGTCCCACGGGGCCTTGTCCCCGCAATGGGAACTGTCTGGACAGTATTTCCCTCGACCTTCACCAGCATCTCGGGGCTCGAACCGATCACGGTCTCGTCCCCGAACCGGAGGCAGTAGAGGTAGGGAGAGGGATTGATGGCCCTTATGGCCCCGTAAAGGAGGAGGGGATCGCCGGGATACGGGCAGGAGAGTCTTCGAGAGAGAACGACCTGGAAGATCTCTCCTGCACGTATGTATTCCTTTGCCTTCACGACCGCATCCATGAACTCATCGCGGTCCATGGAGGCACTGATCGTGAGTCCCTCCCTGGTTCCAGGCTCCGGCTCCTCCGGTTTTCTTCCGGGAACATCCATTATCGCCTGTTCGAGTGAGTCAAGTCGCTCCTTTGCCCCTGCGTGCACGTCATCGCGTCTTTCGCCATTTTTGAGAAGGGGCGCATCAAAGAGCGTGCAGCTGCCTTTCACATGGTCGTACACGACCCCGCGGGTACAGAGCATGAACCGCGCCAATGGCCCCTCTCTCCCTGCCAACACCCTGCCCGCTGAAAGATGGCTCACCATGTCATACGCGCAGTATCCTACGAGGCCCCCGGAAAAACCGGAGATTTGTTCCTCCCCGAGGCGAAACAAGCCACAGAGCTCACGGATCTGCTCCACAGGGTTGCTCCCCTCTGGCAGGTTCACCATGGCCGAGAGTGCCGGATCGCCGGTGCAGATGATCTTTTTGTCAAGGGTGAAGACAAGGGGAGGTTCGAGGCAGATGATGGATCTGACGGCCCTCCGGGGCACACCCTCCATCGATTCGAGTATGCATCCGGTCACACCTCCAATGGCACGAAAGAGTGTGTACGGGTCTGCGACGGGAACCTGAATACTCCGGCTGAAAGGGAGCACCAGGAATGGAGCAGGATGGGAATTTTCGGGGTTCAGCACTGCATTTCTGCCTGATCCTGCCGCCTCGCCGGCGGCGATCCCCAGTCCAGTGGCATCACCTGTAATTGTGTGCGCTCATTTATCATGTTTATTTATGTACAATATTGATCATATATATACATTAGTGTTGATTTTTAATTTTTTAGTGAAGGTGCGATATGCATCGCATAAGTAATGTGAACCTGATCCCGGCATTCAGGTTGGCCGCGCATACGCGAAACCTCCGTGTTGAGTATTCTGAAGGATAAGCCCTGCACCACAAGGGATCTTGCGAACAATTCGCACGGAAATCCATATCTTCCCCCAGGTGAAGAACCACATACCAATGAGGAGGAGATAAAATGGTCACAATCGTGCATTTTGATATCCCGGCAGATATCCCCGAACGCGCAAGAAATTTTTATGCCGCACTCTTTGGGTGGAATTTTGCGAGTCCCCCGGGCTTTCCCGATTTTTCTCTGGTCGAGACTTCCGATGCAGATGGTCGCCCCGGGATAGGAGGGGGACTCGGGAGGAGAGGGGAGCCGGGACAGGATATCACCGTATACTTCGGGGTGGACTCAGTGGAGAGGTACCTCGCTCTTGTCAAAAATGAGGGCGGAAAAGTGATGATGCCGTACACCCCTGTACCCGGATATGGCGCGCTCGCCATCTGTACAGATACAGAGGGAAACAGGTTCGGTCTCTGGGAGAGTGCGGAAGGGTCCTGATCCAATACGTTCAAGCCCTGCAAGGGCTTCCCTTCTTCTGTCATATGGCGATACAGAAATCTGATCCATTAGCCCCCTTACCAATTCACCATTCAGCGAGCCTCTGTAAATCGATCTTTTTGTCAAAGCCCAAAGAAATCACGAGCCCGAGTAAAAGTACATTCAAACAAACCGTCTTTTTCACAGATT
>Ga0116184_10000869_pt1 | contig 31989 bp, 38 predicted proteins | sample AD_JPNNA5_MetaG_FD_89886 | JGI IMG/M metagenome (GOLD analysis project Ga0116184, IMG submission 89886) | Active sludge microbial communities of municipal wastewater-treating anaerobic digesters from Japan - AD_JPNNA5_MetaG | ecosystem: Engineered > Bioreactor > Anaerobic > Digestate | place... | reverse complement strand
TTTTCTTATACCCCAATTTCATAGAAGTATCCTCTGTTTTTGGGGAAATAGGCGGAATGGACAATACACAATATATGGGATATTGGAGAAAATGAGAGAGGTTTGGGGATTTGCCAAAAACAGTGTAGAGCGCAATTGAAAATGGCATTATGCGCAGAAAAATGACATCTCATCTTTGCGCATAAAATGCCCGCTTACGCAGGCAAAGGCGTTTGCGGGAAGAAAATCATCAAAAATTAAACTGCTTTTAAAGACCCTTAAAATAATCCCTTTTATCAATAGGAGGCCAAGTCCCAAGTGGGCACTCGCCTCCATTTTTCCACCAATCCGCCAAATGGACCCTCTTGCCAGTCGCTGGGTTTATCCCGATGAGCAGGCAATATCCGCATGCCTTAAAAAAGCTGCCAGCAAAATGGCCGCCACCTGGACCTGGGCATTTCAGACACAATGCCCTCCACGGCTCAATCGCAGGCATTGAATGCCCTTCTGCCTGGGAGAATTCAGCCCCGTGTTTCTGTTCGCGTGCCTCTTTTGTGAGGCCGCCCTTGCAGATCGCGCGGCAGAATTCAATGGACGCCGGAGCGTCAATTATCTCACAATGCCCCCCGGTGAATTGTACGCAATAATCAGACCTCATTACTCCACCAATCAGGACTTATGTCAGGACGATGCCCTTGATTGCTGTTTTGGAGCGACCGATAGACCGCCCCATCATAGACAACATATGCCATTCGAGAATAATCAACATCAGGATCCCAATCATCAATATTACCGTTCCCGAAAACGTTCCCCCCTGTTATGACGACATGGCCGCCGTACCCGACAGTGTATGAGGAACAATTTGCGGCAATGATTTGGTTTTCAATTTGCTCACCAAAGGCATAACGTTCCTCTATGCCCCAATTCGCTCGGAATGTGAAAAATCTATAGCCGCTATAATTATAGTAAATGAGGACCTCTTCGATGGAGAGCCACCATGGGTCGTACCAGACATCGAACCACCATCGCCCGGCCTGACCGTAGAGAGGTTCACGAATCCAACCCCAGAGACGGTTGCAGTAATGCGTCGTATGATACCTATAAATATCCAAATCAATCTGTCCAGATCCGCATCCGGTGTCAAAGAACGAATCGGCGTCATTACAGCGTGTGATAGATTCCCACTCAAGAAGATTACTCTGAGGCTTTGTGTACCGGGCTGTGTTTACATTGATAGTCAACACAAGTACCCCTCCATAGCCCCCTCTGATAATGTCCACGTAATCCTCGCCGACATAGGAATCGCAGCACCCGCCGGAGTCATAGTTATTAGGTAATTGTACAACAATATTCCCAGTATCATCGGGCGTGTAGTCATTCAAATTGACAATCGCATCCACAAAGTAGAATTCGTACACGGTGTCGTTGCACATCACAAATATCAACCTGGCGCTAACGTGGAAAGAGGTCCATAGCCCATCAAAGGTAAACGTAAGGTGCCATCGTCCAGGGATTGCTGACCTTTCCCACCAGTCTGGATTTAAGTGCGGATATTTGCCGACGTTATCATCGGCGAGAGAGCGGTAAAAAACCGTTTGCCAGCATACACAATCTCCACTGTTATAGATAGCATCTCCGTTCCACTGTCCCCAACTACAATCAGGGGACTTCATTTCAAATCTGGACTGAAATGGCTGCAATCGTCGATTAAAATAGAACTGGAATTCCGGCACAGTATCCACGGGCACGGCAGGATCACAGGAACCACAGATCTCTACCCCGCTAAGGGTAACCAGCAGATTCATCGGGCCAGGAATCGCACACGGCTGCTGATCATAGCAGCATCGCTCGATAAGGTCCGAAGCGGAATAATAATCAGGCCATACCAATTTAGGCCTTATCCGACCCGCCTCAATCTCATTACATCCAGTGATTGGAGCAGAGCAATCGTGGCCGAGTCCATTCGGAAGAGTTGGAACCATTTTTCCATTGACCTTTGTCACACAACCCTCAATCACGGAAGGATCGCCGGCATGCGCACAGGGATTCATCCACTCCGGGACCAAAAGAGTTTTGCCCCCGATCGACTTCTTCCGATAACAACCCAAGAGTTCATACATAGGCGATTGTCAGCATATATAAAATTGAAAGTTTGAGGATTCCATGGCAAACCACCGGTTGCCCTTTTTAATAGCCCAGACCCCTCCCTGCATATAGTTTGCAGCATCGGAAGCGGGATGTGGGTAGATTTCAACGTCGGATCCAAGTGGGCCAGCAATCCACATTGTGCCATTCCACTGAATGTGAATACCAGTCATCGGGCTTGCTGACACATTTGTCAGGCCAAAATACTCGATCGAATCCCCGCCGCTCCGTCGAACGGATGGCGTGGAACTAATTCGATCCGGAGCGGATGGACGTTCTCGCTCAACAGCCAGGATTAGATCAGACTTCAACATCATCGACCTCCACGAGCAATCCATGGATTGCCTCGGGACCTTGTGCGTCCGCAACAGCTGACACGAAGTATGTATTTGAACTCCTTGCTCCATCGCGGCCTGCCGACCGCACACACAGACGCACCAGACGGCCATGCTCGAATGGCTCACTGAGCCACACATAGACCCCGCCAATTGCAAATCCGGCAGGCACCACACCAACCTCGTTATCTAACGTATCCAGCGATATTGAAAACGTCTCTGGCGCCACAGCCTGCCCGCCTGGCTCATATCGCCAGCGAAGCCGAATAGCTCCTCCGGCAATCGGCTCTGCCAGAATATCCGTCGGCGGATTTGGCGATGGGCCGATAGATTGGCCATCGGATGCAATCCTCACGATACAGGCATGCGAGTCATCGCTTTCCTTTCCGCAGCAGCAGAGCCGAACCGCACGCCTCACATAATGCCATGTCGTATTGGCCGGCAAATCCTGATCAGCGATCTCCACAACCTCCTGCCCCGGCCACATTGTCGCAACAGGCGTCTCATAATTGATCCGCCCATCCTGACCGCGATAAATATCATATCTCACCAGCACCTTCCGCACCGAGACATCGTCAACGTTGAAGGATAGAGCCCCTTCGTCCGCCTCAATGACAAACATCTGAACAGGTCCAGCCGCAACGATCTCGCGTACGACCTGATCGCCAACATAGGGCCCTCTTGCCCTCCCGCCTCCTCCCAGCGAAAAGAAGATGCCAACACCATCCCCATGATAATCACTGATACTAAATCGCACCTCGTAAACATGGCCGTACTCGATCGGCAGAGATTGCCAGAGGAAATCCTCGCCACCCGCTTCTCCTTGATACTTCGCCGTTCCGTCTGCAATAGACCAGCTCGGCCCCTTAGACCAATCGGCGTCGGCATCAAATCCGCCGTTTGCAACAAGGTTCGGTCCATATAGTCTCATTTTTGCCTCATAAAAGACCCTTTGATTCCACGCGAGCGAAGGCGATATTCTATAGGAGCATAAAGCAGACTATCGGCTGGGGCCCAGAGATAATCTGGATAGATCATCCCATCATACTCTTCGTCCGTTGATCTAATCTGTGATCCAGATCCCTCGTTTACGGGGAATCGAATCGCATAAGTGGGCGACAGTGAATGAGTATTCTGAGTTCGCCCCTCGAGGTAGACAAGCGATACGCTAAACGTATTCAGCGCCGAATCGCAATAGTTCACAGCATCAATCTGTCCCCAATGCGTCCAGTTACGATAGCCAGAGAAGAACAAAAGATCGGCGGCGTTGGCAATGTCTAAATTGGGGAGAATCAATCCAGCTTCTTCTGGTACTCTGCCAATGGGCCATGGGGATGAGATGAACACGGTTGTAATGTTGGGATCGCCATTTGTAACCACACCCCCCTCCGAATTGTGAGAGACTGTCAGCATTACCCATTCGCCCGTGTCAATTCGTGTCTTCAGAAGAATCTGATGATAAACTCCAGTTGCCTCGTAGAGCCGCAAAATAGGACGCCCGTCAAAAAGCAGAAGAAGCAGCCCCTTATCAGCAGAACGCTTGCTTGCGATTACTCCTGTGTCATAGCGGCTCCGGAACCAGAAACTCAGCGTAAAGCTGGAATCTAAAGCAAAGGATTGTCCGTCGTAAACACGGACAGCCCCACCTGATAGATAGAGCGTGTCAATGGTTTTGGGCAGCACATTGATCACGAGACGAGCCGGATTGCTGTCAAATGTGCCGTCGTTCGAGACGTATCTAACCTCTTCTTTTCCAATCTGCCTCCGGGCATAATATACATAACGCCCCTCGCCCCGCTTCGACAAATGCCCATAGAGCGGAGAATCCAGAAGTCGGAAAGTCAATGGATTGTCGATGTCATCCGTACCGCTAAGCAAAACCTCAACTTGGCCCCCAGCGACGCAATTGTACTCTACATCAAAAGCGATGGGGGGTCTATTGACATGACCAGATCGCCAGGCGCTCGCAAAAAGGCGAAAGTCCAAATAATTAACGCGGCCATCCTCATCCATATCTACTGCCGGAGTCTGCGGATTATCCGACAGCCAATCGGCAGTCAACAGACTCAGATCGCTTAGGTTGACGACATCGTCCCCGTTAAAATCCCCCTGCATCGCAAGAACAGAGGAAGATATAGATAGTATGATTGTTATAGTCCAATCCTTCACAGGCCGCCTCCATTCGATTGCAGGACGCGATAGATATCCAGTCGCAGCCCCAGGAGCCGCCGCTGCTCTTCGAGGTCATTTGGATCGGGCAGATGATTCGGATTATTTAAGAGTTTTTCAGCCTGCAAAACAAAATCGATTAAACGGCCTTCTTCTGCCTGTTTTGCAGCATTAGTTTTTTCGCGAATTACCTGCTGTACAGCCATCTTGATGTTGTTCGGATCTCCGTTTCGCTCAGCCAGATGGATAGCCTTTGCACGAGCAGACTCAACGATTTGAAGAGAGGCCTTTATATCCTCTTCTCGCCGCTTTAAGATGCTAGCCAGGTCTCCCTGATAGACCTTCGACACCAGTTCCCTTTGCATGTTGGCAGCAGATTTTACCTCCTCATAGACCTCCTCTTTCATCTTTTCGATCGTCGCTTTTTCGTCATTGGCCAATAGTCCGCAAGTCAGGACTGTCGCCGTCATCACGATAATTCCAACCGTCCGAGCCATGGTCTTCTCCTGTATAATTAATATCCGATTATTTCAAGAAACGTCTCATTGTCGAGGGCCGTGGGGACGATGGCTATTTTTTTGGCCCAGTGTCGATCCATCCTATACAAGGCAACATGATTATCCGCAGCAGTCAACGTTGAGCCAAGCAGGAGATATTCGGAATCTTCAATTGTATCCGCATAATAATAGCCGCTTTTGCCCGTATGCAGCTGCCCCCCCTTGGTAAAAATCAGGGATGTTCCTAATATATAATCCGATCCGGTGGGAGTGGAAAGATATAGGTCAAAGACTGAGACAGAGCTCGATTCGCTTTTGATGGCGCAGCGGATCTCGATGTAATTCCAATACGGCGGGATCCGATAGACCTGACAATGTGACTCCACAAACGACGATGATCGCTCTGACACACCAAGCGAGCGGATATCGTCAGTATCATAGACTCCTGCATTCAGTCCGGAACCGAGCGGCACCCAATCCGCCTGCCATGTCCCAATATAACGATACTCACCTTCCACAAGATACGCCCCGCCAAACAGAAGCAGTGCGATTAAAACGGCGAAAGAAAGAAATACTTTTTTCATGGTAGACCTCATTCTATATTAAAGTTCAAAAACGCGATCCCTCGCAAGTCTCGGATCGCCGTAATAACACCGTCTTCGTCAACATCCACTTCGGCGAGTTTGATATGGGGGTCGACTGGCCAGCCATCCCCATCGACCCCAGACCCGACTTGCCCATCGGCGTCGAGCCACACATAGGTCGTATCGTTATCCACGGGATCAATCGGCTCGCCTGGTACATACTCCGTCGGTGTCCCATCCAGCGTGTACCATCCGCCACGCACTGCAAAGGTTGTCTTTGATCCATCTGCAATGTAAATTCCCAGGGTCATCGCCCACCGACAGGCATTGACCACTCCCCAAATCATCTCCCACCTCGCCTGGCTGTGCGGCGTCATTCCCTCCGGGATCGTTTCAATCCCCAAAGATCTCAATTCATCGATTAAGGCCGCAAGGGCAGGATAACCAAATTCCTGATTGTCACTTATGCTTTGCATCGTTACCCTCTTTTTCTATTCAGTTTCTGTTTCGATTCGACTTGGTAAATCCCAATCAATTCCGGTCATGCTGCTTTCCTGCTGATTGCCGTCACGCACCCGCGAAAGGAAGCCTGGCATGAGCGGCTCGGCGGCCGGATCGTGGACTGCCAGGGTCAGGACTTTCGCATCAACGTCATACGCGACCAATTTCAATCCCAGCGGCGCCGACGGCGTCACGTGCACCTCGATCTCTTTTTCTTCAGGTGTTCCCTCCATCGGATTGCCGCATGCATCATAATTTTTAAAGCCATAGCGATATATCCCGCAATCGTCAACAGCATTAACGGCCTCCACAACGACTGCCCCAAGCCCAGCCGGCTCCAGCCCGGCAGGACAAAGCCCCGCCCCAAGCACTCCCGAAGGCCAGGCCAATCCAGCCCGCTCCAGTCCAGCCGGTGCCAGCCCTGCCCCAAAGTTGCCAACGCCATCGGGGTAGAGTGGATACTGTTTAGGACTGACCGGTGTGTCCCAATTGATCGAGCCGCTGCCGCCGTTGGAATGCAGATAGCCGGTATCGCCAACCATGGCCGTGAGCGGTACGCAGAATTTTATAGTTACCTTTGCTGTCATGATTACATCCCAAACCGGATGCGGGCAAAACGCGAGTCGCGGAGAACAAGAATTTGCCGCTGTGTCTTGTGATCAAAAATGATCTGCGCCACCTCTGGATAGGCCCGACCGCCACCTTGGCTGCCCGTCAAAACATACTCGCGCCCCTCAAAACCAGCGATGCAATCTCCCACCAAAATATCCGGCAGACCGCTGCCATCTCCAAGCCAGAGCCGATCAAGGACAACGGGTCCGCTGACAGCCCTGTCCTGATTGGCATCACGCAGGGCATTAATCCGTTCCTGCATCTTTGCGAGGTCGTCTGTGTTCCAGGCCGGCAATCCACTCTCCTCAAATACGCTGCCTGGCGTCCGCAGCGACCATGCGTACTCGCTGCTGTAATCATATACAGCAGTTGTATAAAAGGGGCAGCCGTTTTCTGCGGCAGGAGCCGCCGCATAATACATTCGCTGGTCCATCAACACCGAAGCTGTCACGCGCACTCGTGTTCTCCAGTTCGGCCATGTGCGGCTGTTTACATTGTCGTCTGCCAGCGAGGTCCAGTAATTCAGCTCCTTGCTTGCCAGAGAGCCTCCGCTGATCGCACGGGCCTGTTTATCCAATATTTCTGAGAGGTTGGGGTCTTCGATCCGTATCCCGCATTCATTCGGCAGGTTTCGCAGCGAGGCCATTGCCCCCAAATCCTGCCACGTTTCTCCAAAATCCAGCGACAATTCGGCCTTGATTCCGACGGAATTAATATTCGATTGATCGTATGTTAAACAGTCCAAAAAACGCCTTTTAAAAGGCCCGTAATTGGGCCGGCCGTCTTGCATGACATATTGTGTTGGGAGAACGCGATAGAATTCAAAGATCGGACCACGATTATAGGGACTATCTGTATAGTCGCCCGCCTCGTTGAGCACCCACTTGCGGCCGACATCGGGCATGAACTCAGATCCGCAGACATGATATTTTTTATAGAAGCTGTAATCGTCGGGACTGGTGGATTGCTGGATGTCGCTTTCCCTGACAAAGACGTTTGAATAATTATTAGCGGAATCAGGCACCAGGTCAGAATCGATCCAGCCGGGTACCAGATCAAACGTCGCCTCAAACCGCATCCGCGAGCCGATGCCAACAGGGGCGTTGATCAGGGCCGTCATATCCTCGACGAATCGGGCGGCCTTAACCATCTTTTTTCCAGCCTCCACCGGCCAGGTTATCTTTTCCCCCGGCGCAGGGGCATAGAGATTGTGGAAGATGGTAGGACTGGCATTGCATCGCTCCGTCTGTGTTGCCCGACCCGCTTTATAAAAAACCCAGACAGGCCCGGCCATCGTATACTGCTCCCGCATCGTCCAGCCAAGCGGCCCAAGAACCCGCATCATGGCCGACACTACCGGCAGCGTGTCCACAATCACATGATGCGGCGTCTGTTCCAGACCGTTCTGCTCGGAAAAGACGAAATCGGTAATATGGGCCCGGGTGGTATCAAAGGCCAGCAAATACTCCAGCATCTGTCTGGCAGTCCAATACTCATTTTTCCCAAAGATAGGGAAGGGCGGTTGCGGCGGATTGTTATAATCCATGGCTGCCCGGTTCTTGGAGCCCGATTCGTTGAATATGGCCCTCCGGCCATACATCGCAGTAGCCTGGAAGTCCATGTCCTCAACGCCACGGGCCAACTGTCCAAAAACACTGACCTGCCTGTTTATGTACCAGCGGTAATCCGCGCAAAGTATTTCGCTTCGTTCAAAGGCGGTATTATCCTTTTCGTCCCCGCCATCAAAGGCCGCCGCACGCTGGAGTACAAATCCCTGGAAAAGCACAGTCGGCTGCATGTCTCGATACAGCGGCTGGCCATTGGATTTTGTCGGCACGATTGTGCGGATGCGAATCTGATTGCCCAAGCCAATTCTGCTGTTCCATCGCAGGCGGGGGAAGGCGATCTGGGCCGTATTGGGCTCCTCGCCGGCATTGAGAGTGACCTGGATCACTTCAGCCTCCCAAATTGGCATCCAGCCAGTGGCCCCGACGGCATGCGGCGATCGATACTCGACCGTCAGCCGCTGACCTACCCGCATCATGTTATTCTTATCGCTCATAACTGCTCAAAGCAACGACCGCAGAACGGCCTCAAAAGTCGCGTATGCCGACCCATCCAGCCCGTATCGGATGATCCGTCCGTCTGACCCCGGCAGCATCACCACTCGCTCCACCCGTGTATACCAATAGGACTCCTTCCGATAGGTCCAGGTCTGATCAGGATACGCCATAAAGGCCTCAAGATACTCAATTCGCTCGATTAAATCGACACGAGCCAGATTATAGGTCAATCCACTTTGGCTCCGAAGCCGGCCCCGCACGGTAATCACATAGCCCCGCGAGCCATGCATCAGTCCCGTCATTCCATGAGCACCAGCAAAGCCGCTATAGCTGACCTGCATCTGCCTGGGCTGCACATTAACCGTTATCTCATCACCAAAGACTGTATTTATATTCGGCATTTTTTATCGATCCTCTGCCCTCGGTCTTGCCTCAGCACTATATCAGACAGTTTCACTCTGTCAAGCATTTTTTATCGATCCTCTGCCCTCGGTCTTGCCTGCGGCTCCGGGGCCTCGATGATCGTGTTTTGGTGATAATGATTGACAACACCATTCGGGCCGTTGCCATACATCCCCATACGGATCGCCCGCTCTCGTACATCGGGCCTCATTCTTACAGGCTCTCCGCCGCCAAATGCATCAAATCCGAGCGCAGGGCCCAAATCTGCCTCCCACAACAGAGAATGAATCAGTGCCTCTGGCAATCCCAATCTTCGCATCTCCAATTCATATTCTCTTCGTTCCACCTGATAACGCAGAGCCCTTTCGTCCCGGGCCCGTGCGTTCTGAATGGCAATTTCCAAACGTCTGGCATCCTCTTCTCTTTTGGCGATTGCATCGCCTCCATAAACTTCACTTATTTTGGCAGCTGTCAAATCGATGTCCGCCCGATCCACTCCCACGACTGACTGCATGGCTGCAACCATCGCCTGCGGCATAGCAGCCATATCCAGCAGCAGGGCCGCTCCGCTGGCTCCTGCCAACTGCTCAGCAGTCCCGAGAGTCAGAGTTCCAGCAGCTCTGGCGGCTGCCAATCGATTGATTTTATCGACAAAAGACATCTGGGATGTGATACCCAGTGAGGAAAGCACCTCTCCAGATTGAGGTGTCCCTTTTCCCATCAGGCCCATAAAGACCGATCGGAGGCCAGTCGTAGCCGTTGCAGCGTCCGCCGTTTGCGTGGTTGCCCAAGCCCACAGGCCAGCCGCCTCCGCCCCCGTTAAACCGCCCGCCATCCCGATCGGCAGAAACTGAGGCATGTATGCTGCCACATCACGTCCGCTGCCTCCGGCCTCGGTGATCGTTTGCATCAGCACGTTTTGTATTCGATTGGCATCAACCTGTCCTGTTTTTTTTGCGTAGATCGTAAACATATCAACAAGCGTATCCAGTGGCATTGTCAGGTCCGTACGCCCCAACTCCAGAGCTTCCCGCAGGATCTTGTCCTGCAAGTCCTGCGGCATGGCAGATGACTTGCTCCGCAGGTTATACCAAGCCCCCGCCACCTCCTCAAATGGACGCCGCCCAAATTCAGCCAGTGCCGCCACCTCCGACCTCGCATCCGGCCTTTCCCGGAAGAAGTCGCCAAGAAATTGCAGCCGCAGAAACGATTCCTGCTGCCGGCGGATAATCTCTGCGTTTTCTTGAAGTGCTCGGGTCTGCAACCGGATTGCCTCTGTGACAAGCCCGATGATTTTATGCACGCCGAATAATCCAGCCGCATAGGCAGCAATCTTGCCAGTCAAAGAATCGAAAAAGCCAGCACTTTTCTGAGCCTCCTGCCCGAGCTGCTCAGTCCCGTCCGCGCCAGTTCGTCCGGCGGCGTTAGCCTGTCGGCCCATCTGTTCAGCCTCGGTGCCGATCGCCTTCAGGTCCTCCTGGGTCTGCTCGGCTCCCTTGGCCTTGATATGGATGTTAATATCGTGGTCTTTGGCCATTATGCATCCGTAATCGCAATGATCTTGTTATCGCCTGTAAGTGTCAGCGGGGCAGTTAAGTCATTGGTGACCGCAAAGGGCAGCGTGAATCCGCTGTAGCGCACGCCGCCACCCGACTGTGTTCCGCCGGTAAAAATAACGTTTGCAATGGTAAGCAGTTTATCCGGATCTCCTCCACTCTGCCGCAGCTGAACAGTCAAGTCAGCAGCAGCGGCAGTCAGCAGACGATTAACCAGTAGTTGGTTGTCAGTAATGCTCGCATCCTCAAAGGTCAGCGATCCGGCCGCTGTCATCCCTCCCTCGAAGACCGCATCGACCGCTGTATAGCCGATATCTCCATCATTGCAAGCCCGCAGCAGCGGCATTGCGAGATCGAACGACAAGCCGGTAACATGCATAATGCTCGTCTGTCCGTGGCTGCATTCCGTCACCCGCCAGCCGCCGTACTCGGCATTGATCTGCACAGGGGCGGCCTGGCTGTCGGTAATTACCCAGACATCTTGGATCGTCGCATCATCACTCGCAAAGCGGCACTCAAATGCCGCTGTCAGGGCCGCTAGCTGCCCCTGACTGACAGCCAGCGAGACGCGGTAGATTACTGGCGAGGTCAGGGTATGTTTGATGTAGCCAGTCGCCGCCGCTGTTCCGCTTTTCCGCTCATAAAAAACCAAGGATCCAAGCGTGCCCGTCAGTGCCGCATCCATTAAGGCCCAGTTACCCGTGGTAAAGGACCCCCTCACATACTGGACATCCCGATCCACCACCGGCAAAGCCAGCCCATCAGGGCTTGTCCGAATCTGATTCTCCCAACCCGCCTCAATTCGGACGCTTGTAGTTCCGCCGAATGAAACGCCATTAGCCACCACCGCCTGCGGCAGAAAAATGCGTTTATTGACCGTTGCCATTTTTTTCTCCTGCTAAGTATTACACGTGTATCCAGCGTGCAACGAAATGCAGCTGCACCGCCGACTGCTGCGGCCGAATCCACACCGGCTGGCAATCCGTTAGGTAAAAATCATCACAAACGACTCCCTTGCCTGGATGCTGGCGATCAATCTCCATAATCACCAATTCAATCAGCCGGTCAGTCCCGAGTTTGCCATCAGATCCGCTTAGGCACACCCCAGGACGATCATCGGCAGCCCCAACTACAATATCCAGATGAATAAAGATATCCGCATCACCATCTCCTTCCCGCTCCACACGATCCGCCAGCGTCCGCACAAACGCGAACGGGGCATAGCGTGCAAAGCTGCTGATGCCTCCGTCGGCGCCGCCGATTTGACCTATCCACGGCTCAACCGTCTTAAAAGCCCTCTGTCCGCCATCTTCGACCGCCGCCAGCACTCCAACAGCCCAGTTCCGAACCTGCGTCAAGACACCGGCAGCCGCCTCCACCAAGACCTCTCGGCCCTCGCCCCCATTCCACAAAAACTCCCGCTCCGCTTCCGTCAGGGCCCTGTTAAAGATCATGACGTTATCCATCTCAAGAGGTCGCTGGGCATATACTTCTCCTGTCGCATAAATGCCGGCACCCAGAACAAAGTCATGAGGCGACTCCCACAGCATAGGGTTTGTCCCGGATGCCACCGAGACGGTCTGTATTTGGTCTCCATTGAAATAGAGTTCGGCGATTCGCGCGTCAAAATCAGCCATCACCATGATAAAACACCACTGGTTATCCCACCAGGCCGCTGGGATAGCCGTGGCCTTGCAGATAGTGGCCTTTTGATCGCAAACATACACCAGCCAGATCTCATCTGATCTTTCATTTATCTCAATGAAATTTGCAAAATAACTGCCTAGGATACCCCAAATCGGCTGATTGACTTCGGCATCGCAATCCACACGCCGCACCCAGCCGCAGATGGTGAAGGAATGCCGCCATACATCCTGCAAACTGCCGCTAAGACGGACGCAGTCATCGACCCCATTAAAGGCCAGGGCCTTTCCAATCTTACCCTCGATGGACATCTCCGACGCCGGACGAGCCAGTATCCCGTGATAGCAGCCCATGGCGTCAAGAGCAACCCGCGAGGGCCCATCGTCGTTGAGCTTCCAATGCCCCACGCAACATGGCTGCAAATTAATCCCCATTCTTCATTTCTTCCTTTTTATCTACGTTAGCACATCTTCTATCAATCGATTAAGCGGCTCAAGAAACGTCCCACTATCCAAATCCTCGATAACCTGATCGACGATCGCTCCTGTGTCCGAAACCTCCACCTGCCGCACCAGCACAAACAACGGACGCACCCTCGAACGCGTTGTCTTTCCTTTGCGGATCCCGAACATCAGATTCCCCCGCTTACTGGAAAAGAAGAAGCCGCCATCAATACTCCGCAGTCCGCCGCTGTATTCGCCCTTCACGACGCCGGCCGGCGTCAGCGCCTCGCCGATCGGAATAGTCAGATATCGGCCTTTTTTCGGGCGAATTGTCATTGGCTGATTTTCTGGGTTGTCGCCAAGCAGCCACGCGTACTCCCGCACAGCCGAGGCATCCTGGATTCCCACAACGGCCTCCAGGTCGCCTTCCATCCAGCCGCTGACCGATCGGCGAAGATTTCCCGTCCGGACCTTTAGATAGTTGCCAGTAAGTTTCTGCACCGCGATCCGCTCAGCGGTCTCTTTGGCGCCTTGTTCGAGTCCATCGCGGATAACCGGCAGAATCTGTCGGCCAGCATGACTCATTGCATCAGCCGTCTTCTTCAATTCCGGTCCCAGTTCTATCATCAAATACATAGGTTACCTAAATCTGGATCCTTCGATAGGATTCGAGCACGTCACGCACCACCGGCAGCAGCTGCATATCCGCAAACTTGTTAAATCCGCCGCCTTCAAAGGTCGTTCCGCTGATCCCCAGGTCATCCCGCCGCTGAAACTCCATTGAACATTGTTTGATTGCTGCCTCCCGCAGGTCCGCCGGCATGGCGATTTCACCAGCCGGCAGCCCGCCTTCCTGCTCTTCGGCCCCAGCGGCAGCATATCCGCCGCGATAAATAATTTGTATCCCATCGATTTCGGGGCTCCAAAGGCCCCACAATCGACGAATCACACCGGAAAGGCCTTTCGATACAAGCCGCCAATCATCGCCCTCTATGAGGGCCGCTGCCTCGTCAAAATCACCCGTCTCGGATTCTTTGACACTTGTGATCGCAAGGATCGGATACCGCCGCACCTGGAGCAAGGCCGTCCCTCCGGTATAATACTCCAAAACATCCTTTTCTGTGGCCAGCAAAACTCGACTTGTCAGACGATCTGCCAGCGATGTAAAGCCTGCAATAATCTGAGCAATTACAGCATCATGGTCAGTCTGCTCATCTGTGAGCCCAAGGCGATCTTTGATGTCTTTGACTGTGCAAAGCATTACTTCGTCCGCCCTCGTTTTTGCTCTTTGTTAGGATAATCCTCGATCTCTTTGGTTTTGGCCTGACGATTATCACGCAGTCGCTCGTAGCGAAAAACGCGATTCTGCAAAGCCAATTCTTCCTCGATAGCGTCAATCTGACCTTCCGTTAAATCATATGGATGGCCAGCAATCAGCAATCCATGCTGCCCTCGATAGGTCTCCTTTACGATGATCTGCATAAGCATTCCCCTTTCTGTTTCCTTAACGTGGCCGCCCGCCGCAGCGGACGGCCACGCATTTCGCCAAACTAAGTTATACTTGCACCAATTCCTTCAGGCCCATCGCCGCCGCTGTAATCGGAATTTCGTTTTCTGGAAATCCGATCGCGATCGCCGCTGCATTGACGCCGGTGCTTCCGTCGCCGGCCGTTGGAGCATTGATCCGCAAGTAACGCTTGCGGGTTTTTGTGCGGTCCACAAACCAGCCGATCGTCTTGTTGTCGTCTGTGGCCGACACAACGGCAGCCAGGTCCGACCCTGTGATCTTAGTGAATGTTCCGTTCGTTGTGTCGCACTCTTCCAGGTAGGGCGGGGTCGAATCGCTTGTAGAGCCCATCGCAGCGTCCGTGACCCCAATTGTCAAGAGCACCAATACTCCGGCGCAGCCAGCGCTGTCGAAGTACATATTACCGGAAAAGGCGCCGTTATCTTTCAGCTGCGGCGGCAGCATTTGCCCAATCGCAACATGTTTCAGAATTGACTTGAGATCCATATACTTTCCTTTCGCTGATTGTTTCTAACCTTATGACTCTGCCGTGATCAATCCGACAATCGGTCCTGCCTGGGTGGTGCTGCCCACTCCAGGCACAGCAATAGCGATCCGATCGCGGCATCGCACGCCGATCAGGCCGCGATCGAAATAGACCTGATCACTGGAGGCAAATTCCAGTCCGCCCCGGCTGCCCATTTGACTACCGAGGGAGTAATCGCCGAATAGTGCGCAGATCTGGCTGTTAGCCTCAACCTTGGGCATTACTTGGCTGAAATTGACTGGATATCCGCACAAAAGCTTTTGCCGCATGGCAGTCCCGAGCAGAATTTCCTGAGCCGGCGCCGCCCCAACTGCCAGGGCCGCCCGCACCACTACTGTGTAATAAAAGTAGCGGTGCATAATCCAGGACGCCCCACTATCAGCATAATCCGGCAACATTCCAACGACTTTAGCAAAATCCCCATGGACAAGTTCACTGTAGGCATTGCCGCTGCCGACAACCAGCGACTTAATGTTGCTAATCGTTACATCAACCCTCCGCAGAGCACCGCAGATTCCAGTGAAGCCGAAATAGGTGCTTGTCCCGTCGCCCAGCAGCCAGCAAAGGTCCTCATAGTAGGCCGCCCCGCGAGCAAACCAGGTCCCATACAGCTCGCCGATGGCTGGTGCGGCATCAGCATCCAGTTCCATCGAGTAGGCCCCCAGGGCCATCAGCGTCTTGGGCACAAGCAAAACCGCTCCAATCGTCGGATCCGTCGCCGTTGGTGCCGTCCCTTCTCCTGGGACGTAAAAGGTCGGCAGCAAATCCATCTTCGGCGTCAGTGTCTGCGAAGCTCCCATCGGCACTTGAGCCGCCAGCCGACGTGCCAAGCCGAACGACTCGAGCAGCATCAATATGCCTGGCGCCGTTTCGCTCGTAACCAGCAGTGAACCGCTGGCCTGACTGCCGGTTGTGGCGGCCTTTTCAATAGGCCGGCCCGTATCCGGCTCAATGAACTTCATATCCACGCCGCCCTTTTCGAGGGCCTTAAGCACTCGTGTATATTTTGCCGATACTTCGGGTCGTGTTTGGTGCGATTGCATCGCACCAGCCATAATCGACAGTCCAACAATCCGGGCCTCTTCCATGCTTTGGAACCGTCCGCGATACGTGCCGTTCGAATCCCTCATGGCGCTCATCCCGCCGGCCATCAGCCGCCGAATCTGCTGGCGCATCTGATCAGCCGTTTCTTTGACCTCCCCGACCTCATTACGCACGCCCTGCACTTGATTTAGTTTCTCTTCAAGTGAGGTGAGGGCTGCTTTGTCTTTTTCGACCTGCTGATTGATCAGGCCGATCACCTCTTCCCGTGTGGCCGTCCCTTTACGCAAATCTTCGAGGGCCTTATCGATTCGCAGGACGGTCAGATTCAGTTCTTCGTTCAGTCCCATACATTACCCTTTCTTGGTCAGAATTTTTTCCAATTGTTTCAAAAGATCCAATCCGGCCTCCTGCCCTCGCTGCTGTGCGGCGGGATCTGCGGCCCGGCCGGAAAAAGCCGCCTCCGCCGCCGGCTCATCGAGGTACAGGTCATTAGGATTCAAGCTCAATTGCAGGAGCTCCTCAATCCTGTCATCCAGATACTCCCGCAAGGCATCAATCTTCCCAACAAGGACCCGCTCAAGTTCCTTCAGGTCAGTAGATGTTTTTTCAAGTTCACGACGTTCGCGATCTTCCTGCCAATTTCCGATGGCCTTGAGTGTGCTAAGGGCCTCGCGATTGCTGGGCACGCCAACGCATGATATTTCATACAATTCTATCCTTTCCACCACATGGATGTGCACTCTATCATGGACTTCATCGCGGCCCTCGAGAACGCGAAATCCAATGGAGACCGCTCGCATGTGCCGCTTGCTGTACACCCGCCAATATGCTTCTCCTAATCTTGTATCCACCGCAAACCGCAGCCGCATCAGCACGGCCCTGTCCCTAATTCGGGCTGTGCTTACATCCCATGATCCAACACAGGGCGGCGTGCCGTCTGGAAGACGATGCTGATGGCACGGAAGACAGATCGGATTGGCGGAAAATTCGTTCTTTCGCTGTATTGCGTCCAGAACCGCTTCGGCCAGCACGATTTCGTTATCGCGGTCCACCACCTCCTTGCTAACCACAAACTCGATGCTGTAATCTTCCTCGCTGATGGCCTCTTTTCCCTCCGCAATAAAGGCGCTGATATGCTTGAGTTCCTTCGTCTTCATGTCCATGATAACCCTCATTTAACGCATTCTTAAATCTCATTTATTCGGTCTGTACTCAGGCCGTTTTCCGTTATCCAGGCGGCCCTTTCCCACCAATCCAGATCTACTCCCTTGCGGCCCCACATCGCCAGCAGCGCACAGCGACAATTAACAATCTGTGCGGCCGAACCATTCGGATCGCCTGGGTACATCAGCGGCTCGCCTCCAATCAGGAACGGCTGTTCAGATGGAATCCCATCGGCATACCTCTGTTCGGCCTGGCGATGTGCATCCCGCACGCGTTCATCACCAGCCGTCAGCCAGGCCTTTCGATCAGCCCCACTGGTTTGCAGTCCTGCGTACCGCCCAGCACTGACAGCACTGGAAGTCTGAGTGCGTGCAATCGTCATCGCTCTGGCTCGGGAGCCGTCCAGTACTCGCTCCAGCCGATCCGTCAATTCTCTGAGTCCCTCGCCTTGCTGAAGCCCTTCCCGCAAATGCCGCTGCACAGCCCGCTGAGTCGTAGCATTGACATTGGTTATTTTTTGCGAAGAGACCTGCATTGCCTGCCGCACGGCCTGGCGGCGTAGAGTTTGTTCAGCGGCATCCTGTAAGGCCGCACCGACTTGACCGGTCCCCTGCGCGATAATCTGAGATGCCCCGAGTCGAGCTGCCCGCTCAAAAAAAGTTCGATTAATGACCTTTAGTTTTCCATTTTCCTGCACGAGATCCAGAACAACGCGGGCAAGGATCTCACTTGTATCGCTTTTCAAGCCCTTGTTCTCGGCCAGTGCCTTCTGCAATTTGTTAGTCAGTTCACGTCGCTGCCGCCGGAAGAACGTCCTGAGGGCCGCCTGAAATTGCCGCTCAATCGGCAGCCAGGAAGAGACATACTGCTTCCAAATCCGACCGCGTTTTTCCTCTTTATCCTTTTGGTTCTGATTGTCCTTCTTGATTCCCAATTCACCCTCTTTGGGCTCCTCTTGTGCTTCCGGACTATAGGTCGGCCCCGTCACAGATTCCGGCCCGCCATCCAAAATCCATCTAGCTGGTACAGTCCCCATTGATGTCCACCACTCCCTGGCCCACGGCATGTCGCTCACATCAAACGGCAAGTCAAAGGCAGCAACCACCTGCTCCAGCGGGATGCCGTGCTGCGTGAATTTGAGCACCTGCTCTGCACGGGCTCGCGTCATTTCGGCAATAACCGGATGGCTCTCTACATCGAACCAGAGAAAGTAATCCAGCCCTGTCAGGAGGGCTTTTTGTTTTCCGCTTCGATAAGAGCCATTGCGTCCGAGCGGCTTAAAATTCATATAAACCTTAGACTCTTTCGCCTGGACGGCCTTGTGCTTTCCATCAGCCCGAAATCGGAACCGCCGCAGAATCCCAAGATTGATATGTTCGGCTATATACGACAAGAGTGGACTTATCGTATAGAGCAAAAATCGCTGCTGGGCTGGCCCGTGTGCATATTGGGCCTCGGTCGCGAGCCCAACAATTTCGCTGGGAACGCCGAACAAGGAACAGATCTCCGCCGCATCGAATTTGCGGAGATCAATCATCCCCAACTCAGCAAAGGTTTGGCTGATCGTTTTGACCTCCACCCCGCCGGTCGCCAGAAATGCTTTGCCTGCATTATGTGCACCGCCTTGCTGGCGGCGGAATTCGGCCTTCATCAACTCCTTTTCCTCCGGCGTCAATTTTACTCCAGGCGGAAGGGCCAGGATAATACCAATCCGAGCTCCGTTGGCCATAGTCGCCTCATTAAAGAGGGCCGCCTGATAGGCGCTGCTGACAGCGATCTTGCCCGCATCAAGCGGTCCAGCACCACGTAGCTTATCCGTCGGGTTGAAGCCGATAACCGCATGCAGGTCCTCCGGCATCAGCACAAACTGCCTGCTGCTTCCGATTGGCGTCCATCGATACCCAAGCAGATCACCATCAGGCAGCCGAATCGGCTCAATCTCATCAGCCCCGGCCACGACGATCCCTTTCGGGGTTTGCCCATCCAGCTCCTGCCAAATCCAATAGACCTCCCGCTTGAGCAGCAGGTGGCCCAGCGTCGTTTTCAAGAAGTCCGAAAAAGGCCGATCCGGATCGCCGAATAAGAAATCCCACACCGGTCCGCCTTCAATAATCCGATCCTCACGAGTGCTGAGCACAGGAGTTACATCCTGGCACACATCCTGAATAAGCGTCACGCATTTCCAGACCCAGGAAACCTGGCTGTATGGTTGGCTTGGCCTGCCGGATGCTCCGCTCTCCAGGTCCAGCCCCATCCGCCACATCCTGGCATAATCGCTCAGCGACACTCCAGCGTCTTTACGGTGCACATCAACCTGCTGAGCATACTGATCATGCTGGTTGTAGAGAGCAAAGAGTTCTTTGGCCAGCGTCTGGCTCATATCGCATCACTCAAACAGATCAATTCTGGTTTTACGGTTGCACCAAGATTCGACGCCATAAAGGCCAGGGACTTGGCCCAGAAACGGTCGGCATGCCCCAGGTCTGTACGCTGGGCGTCAAAGCGTACATGGCCTGCTGCGGTCGTTGTTTTCTTAACGGCATGCAGGTCGTCCCGCAATTTTTGGCAGATCGGGATCCGGCAGAGCCGGTCCTCAAACAGCCGCCGTGTACGGGCGGCCAGGTCCTGCTTGACCGATAGCGTAAATTCCACCGGCTCCGCGAGATATGCACCATAGCGTGCGACGGTATCTTCCGCCAGGGATAACCCCATCCCCGTTGCATCCAGGCACACCCGCTCCAAATGCAACTGGTCCATCAATCGCCAGAGCATCTCCTGTTGGACCGTCAGCCGAACGTGTGGAAAGATGATCATCGCCCGCTGCCAGAACACATCGCCGATCTGCTCCTCAATGTCCAACACCGTCAGATCGCGCCGTCGGCTCACATCGAATCCACCGAAGGCCTGGCCGTCCCCAGAAAATGAACGGCTTATCTGCTCGACCATGGCATCGGTCAAATCGCTGTATTCCAGCTCCTTCGGCAGCCCCTCCTGCTGACATGCTGCAATCATTTCATACGTCAGCCAGGCCGAGGTCTCATCGATAAATCTGCACTCATACTCCTGCGCCCAGGCATCCGGGTCATCGATGCCTTTTCGGAGCTCATCAATATTGTGGGGCACGCCGTCGGCAGCTGCCTGATAAATATCCACGGTGTGCTTGCTCCAGCCGTTATCGCCTGTCATCAGGGTATGGAATCGATTTCCCACGCCTGCCGGCGTGCTGACGATGCGGATTTTGTAGCCGCGAGAGATCGTTGGGTACAATGCTGTCCAGATTTTGTTTGAGTCAGTGTGAAAAGCAAACTCATCGAGCACCACGTTGGCGGTAAATCCGCGTGCCGTGTCTGGATTGGCCGGCAGACCGATGATACGCGCCCCATTCGGCAAGGTGACCGTCAACATGGTGTACTTGACCCCTCCGCCGTCAAAACAGCTCTCTTCAATATCCGCCGCCGCTGCTGCAAAGGCCTGGCAATGCATTTTTACCTTGCTCATCAATTCTTTGCTCTGCCGCTCGCCTGCACTGAGCAGCACCCAGTCATCGCCCGTTTCAATCGCATCGTCAACAACCTCCAGCGCCACGATAAACGACTTGCCGATCTGTCGGCACATATTGCCAATTTTAAATCGGCTTTTATCCGCCAGCCATCGCTGTTGAAATCCATACAGGGTAATCGCTGATGCGATCGTCATTTGATAATCCCGTAGATCTGTTCTCGGATGACCCTGAGCGTTTCAGGGTCGATCTTCTTTTTTCGCAGGGTAGTGCTGACTTCCTTGACCGCCGCCTCGGCTTTCTTTACGGCTTGGGCACGGATATACTGGTCGGCCTTGAGGGCCACCTGCGTGCAGTCGCGTATCGCTGCGGACGTCATCGCAATCTCCTTGGGGGTTAAGTCCGCATCACTGATCATCTCAATAATTTGGGCAGTCATAATCTCTGCGGCCGCTTTTTGCGTTTCAGTAGCCGTCTCCGCCGTCAGATCGCCCATCACCTGCCGGGCGATGCGTGCAGCACTTCGCATCCTTTCATACGCCAAAAGCCCCTTGGCCCATCGCCCAATGGCCGAACGGGACACAACATACCCCTGACGCCGACAGTACTCAGCCAGATCGTCATAGGTTGGCTTGCCTGTCGAGCCGACGTTGAGACCTTCCGGCCATGTCCCATCTACCACCATCGCCGCCAGCGTCTTCCGCACCGACGGCGGAAGGGTATCAATTAAACTGTGTACGCGACGCTTTCGCATTGCTTGTCAGATCTCCAGGGACGGATCGACCCGCAAATCTTGGGTAATCTCAAGCCCCGCCGCTGTCAGCTTAACAACTGCCATTGAGTCCTTGCGCACATCGGCCAGGGTTCCATTTCCGTCGATGCGAAGAATCTCTATGTATTTTTTTTCCAACAGATAGGCAATGTCTTTTCGCATCAAGTCCATGCCGTAATTCTGGTCCACGGTGCACATCACCTGCTCAAGCAGTCGTATGGTTAACCCGGATGGATACACCCTGTCCAGAGATCGCAGCATCAGATTGCGAGCTTGCCGTATCAGGTCACGCTTAGCCATGTCGCATCTCCTTGACGATTTCTTTTGCGATATTACCACAAATTTGCGGCATCTGTTCAATCACCCGCATGGAGCCGTTTAATACTGCCACTCCCTCCGTTACCTTCTTCATCGATTCTTCGAGCGAGTTCACCGAGCGGATATACTCAACCTTTCCGACATAATCCTGATTACATAGGTTTCTCCGCTCCGTCAATCTCTCGATCTTCGCATCCTGTAGATCCACACGAGCCGAGATTGCCCGCAAGTCCGATTTGATGGAGGTTAAGATCATCAATATCAACCCACTGATAATCCCTGCGGCGGCGCTGATTACCGTCGCCAACATCGGCCAGTTCATCTGTGTCCTTTCTCTTGTTGATTTCTGTCTATTTACTTCAGTTTAACCGGATCACCGATTTGGCAGAGGGTCGGATTCAGCAGGCCATCCACGCGACCACCAAGCCACCACTCATAAGGCGGCAGTTTGTTGGCATAGATCCGATTGCCGGCACAATCAAAACTACGCATTAAACTTAATTCCATCAGTACCTTGGCCGCCGCCTCCGAGCAATGCAGAGCCCAAGTGGCCATTCGCCCATCAGCATCAATCAGCCGACGCAGCCATGGCCATTCAATCCCGCATGCAGCCAGTTCAAGCAACCCAGGGATCCCATGCTCGTAGGGCCGCCCAACCTTCTCCCACATCGCATTAGCGGCCTCTTCTTCAAACGCTGCCGTCCGATCAAAATAGAGCGGCCTGACCCATACACGGCCTGGATAATGGTCGAGCCACTTGTCAATGGGGTTGATTTGTGTGCCTTTTTTCCCAGCCCAGCGATTGTTCGCCGTGCTCTCGAAAACGAGTTGTCCGCCTCCAGCCGCCAGGGCCACGTGGGTCATATCAGCAGATTCACCACGGGCCCGCATCAGCCGATTATACTCCTGGATGCGATAGGGAAGCTTCCCCCGTCCGGAACAAATCAACACATCACAGGTCTGCATCTGCATCAAGTCCGTCTCTATTTTTTGCTTTTTCGGCTCAATAGATAGGAGGCAATCAACACTGATGCCGCTGTCGAGAAGTTGCTCACGGCCTCCGGGTCCGTCCAGTCGACTTTGGCTGCTGAGATAGCGGCCTGCGCAGTGCGCAAAGCGATAATCGCCTCCTGGCTTTTCTCAATTTGTTTTTCGAGGGCTTCCACTTTGGCCTGGGCGGCCAGCTTCTCTGTTTCTGTCACGGCCTGCTCCATCTGGGCCAGGGCCTCCGCACGGCGAGCCAGAAGATCTTCTTCCTGCTGCTGGAGGGCCATCGCCGTTCCGGTCAGCACCCCGCCGGCCGCTGCCCCAGCGGCAAACTCGCCGGCCCCGCCGCTGCATCCCGGCAGCAGCAAAAAGCCACCAAGCAGGGCCGCGAAAAGGAACGAAATCTGTAAGCGGAACGTGATGTGTCTCATCAGGCATCCTTTCCAAAAGGTTTAAAATCCATTCAAAACCGACTTTAAGGAGTCCGGATGGCTTTAAAACAAAACAACCAGCCGGTCGCTTCCGTGCGATAGCTGGTTGAACACTGTCTCTTTGCGGAAGGCGGTATTTTGCGGATACCCGCCATTCCAATTCTATTTTCGGCCTTTAACTCTCTATGTCAAGAGTTTTTTTAAATTTTATTTTAACCAACCAAACGGCCGGATGATCGCAAAAGCGATACCCATGATAATAAAAAGTACCCCGATTGACAAGAAGTACACGGAGACAGGGTCCCGCCCTGGCTTTGGTTCCTGGGTCGCTTGACTGACTTGAGTTTGCATGGGTGATCGCTGGATGGACGCAAGGTGTATGCTTGGCTCCGGTTCTATCGCTTGGCTAACTTGAGGTTGCAGGGACGGCTGCTGTTGTATGGCATGTAGGTTTTGTGCCGGTTTTTCCACCCCAATCGCGATTCGCCCCCAGTCCGGCTGCTTGATTTGGACCAAAGTCAGTGATTCTCGCCGCCCTTCCTTCTTGACCGAAAATACCACATATCCGTTTTTTGGCGGATTTTGCAAACGTCCAGCCGCATCCCGCACAGGGAGTTCCTGGTAGTACCAGACTTGACGGGTCCCGATCGATTCAGCATGCACCGCAGGTCCAAGGATTACCAAAACCTGTCGGTCGGTCATCCCGGGCGAAAGTTGCTCCCATCCAGCTGGATCGGTCCATGCGGATAAGGAGGCAATCATCCAAAAAGTAAGCATCTTTGTCATTGCCCACCTCCCTTAGTGGTTTTCTACATTATATAAAAAATTTCATTGACAATCAATGAAATTTATCAATTTTGGATTCCATTGTGGCAAAAGAAACCAAGTGCGTATACAAAGAGGGAGCGGCCATGGATCAAGCCATCAAAACTGTGCTGGACACTATGGATCTGAAGTCGAAGATCGCCCTTTTGCTTGCATTAAAAGAAGCAAAAAATCCTGCTTTTCAATTCCCAGATCCTCGATATGACGTGCAATCAGATGATCTAAAAAATGGGCTTCAAGTATCTGGTGAGCCTCCTTTACCGCAGGCCCTGTAACCCTGTTTTTTTGACTATTATATCCGATTTGCCCGGAAAAGGCAAGTTTAGCCAATCGGTCTGCCACATCCTGATCCTCGATCGCAAGGATGGCCATGATTCCTGCAGCAATTCGTGTGCTGTAATCGCGTCCAGGTTTAGCCCATTGGCTGAATACATCCACCAGATTATCTGGCAAATAATAGCTTCTTTTTGAAATTTTTTCTCCCATATAAATCCATTATATAAAAACACTTGTATCCGTTCCAAAAGAATTATTTAGAGTTTTGTAGAGATTTTCCCCTTGACAAACTCATGAAGACTGATTATTTTTGCCGATAGAGTTTTTCAGAGGTTATCAGAACTATGAAAGTTGTGCGTTTTTTTAATCTGAACCCTAAAAACGATGCCAACCTGCTGGCCAAGCTAAATGCTGTTGCCGAGCGAGAGAGATTGCGTCCACACACCCTTGGAAAGTTGATCATAGAAGTTTATTGCGACCAAAAGATCCATGATTTAGACATTGATTATCGGAAATTCCAATCAGCGATAGCTGGTTGACCACTGCGGCCGGACGGGAGCGGACACCCGTCCGGCCCTTAAAACAAAATTAAGATTACGCGGCCTTAAATGAAGACCTGGCGCAAGGTGCGGATATGGAACTATATAGTTTTACCGACTTTCGAAGATTCAATGGCGTCAGTCTTTCGCTTCAATCACCCTCCTCCGAAGCGGGCGGGACTGAGGATTCGTGCCTCTCTGCCCGCCCGCTTTTAGGGTTCCTTTTGAATTTCGGTTTCTCCCCATCGGGGCCGGCTGGGCAGGTGGCTCCTTCCTCCCGGCCGGTTTTTTTAAACCAAAAAAATGAGGTTTTTATGCCTTCCCAAAAAATCCCTGCAATATTATGTACCCATTTCGGGACGCAATACTGGATTTTCGATTGTCCATACTGTCACATAAAAAATCGTGTTCGGATTGGGGACTACACCCTGAATCCCAAAGAACACAGAATTGTAAAATCCAATTGCTGCGGCAGCACTTTTGAAATGACGCTGCCGAATATGGAAAACACATAGAGCCGTTTCGCGCCCTCCGTCGGAATGGACTCCGGGAAGGATCTGCATGGCAGTTTCAAACCTTCCGGGTGCGAACGGCCTAATCGAGGAAAGGAGCCGATGATGGTTAAAATTAATGATGATCTCTCGCGAAAGCCGGCCGAGTATGTGCAGGGGGCAGTTTGTCCGTCGTGTTTTCGGCCGCTGCCCTATCCACATGTCCACCCGGAATATAGCGCCGACGGCCATACCTTCAGGATGGTGCAGGGCTGGTGCTTCAACTGCCATCGCGGCGCCATCATCATACAATTTCGCGGCATGGCCGGCAAATGGCACATCCATAAATTTGCCGATAATGTCCCGATTGCCCTCGACTGCGGGCAATGGACAGTCCTGTGCGATCTTCCTCCCGCACAACAGCCAACGCCCCCAGTTGTCCAGACAGGCCCCGGCGGCGAGTATATTAAGCAGATCACCGAGGACGACCTAAACAAAGAGATTTATCTCTTGGCGAAGCTTGCAGGCATCATGGATTCCTGTAAGTCCATCCTGACTGATTTGATCAAAAAATTGCAGACTTATAAGACCCCATGAGTGATATACCCATCAAAGAGTATGCAGTTCGACACGGTATTTCTGTGCGGCACGCCCGGAGAAAGATCGAAAAAGGGCTCATCCCAGGCGCTGTTAAGATTTCCGGCCAATGGTATATCCGAAATCCAGACGACAATGCAACGCTGCAAGACAAATCAATTGATCTTAATAATATCCCAAAACCGAAACTCGAGCAAGCCGCTGCTCGTCTCAAACTAATCGAAGACTGCCATGCCTTTTGCGCCGGGGCTATACGCGGGGGGTTCCCTCGCAGTCAGGCCATGTCTGACTTTGCTCAGACACATGGAATCCCGTTGCGAACCATGCAGCGATGGATCGCAAATTACAGGCAGGGCGGTCTGGCTGCCCTGGTAGATGGGCGAGGCGGCGGTGGGCAGATCCAAATAACACCGGAGGCCTGGGACCGATTCCTGTCCATGTACTTAACACCCCAGCAGCTCAGCGTTGCAACCTGTTGGCGCAATCTCTGCTATATCAACCAGGCCGAAGAACGCGGCTGGCAAATCCCGTCTCTTCGAGCCATGCAGATTGCCGTCAATGAGCGCATTCCCCTGCCCGTTGCCGTCCTGCATCGCCAAGGCCGCGCGGCCTATGATGCGCAATTCGCCCCATATATTAAGACAGACCCGGACTCTATCCCGCCAGGGTCTGCCTGGATAGGCGATCATCATCAAGCCGACTGCTGGGTCCGCTCTCTCGGCCGCTGGGTACGTCCGTGGCTGACAGCGTGGGAGGACATGCGCAGCCGCGCCATCGTCGGCTGGGTCATCTGCGAGCAGCCCAATAGCACAACCATACTACAGGCCTTCCGATCTGGATGCAGACAATATGGTCCACCTGACTCGGTCAAGATCGACAACGGGAAGGATTACGATTCGGAGATGTTTACCGGCACGACCAAGCAGCGGAGAAGAATCACAAATCAAATGCGGCTTGATGAGGAGGTCGTTGCAGGACTATACGCACTCCTTAATATCTCTACAAGTTTTTCCATCCCCTATCACCCGCAATCCAAGGCCATCGAGCGTTTTTTCGATACATTCGAGCAGCAATTTGTCCGCACCTTCAACACCTGGTGCGGCCGCACGACGCAGACACGTCCAGAAGATCTGTTCGAACAAATGAAACAGCCCGAGTTCATCGCGTCCGCCCCTACGATGGAGGAATTTGCCGAGCAGGCAGGCCGCTATATAGAAATCTACAACCGAACCGCCCACAGCGGTCGCGGCATGTCCGGTCAATCGCCCGCTCAGGTTTTGGCCCAGCGCCCCAGTCGACGCGTCATGGCTGATGGCGTGCTCGATCTGCTCTGCCGCTGCTGGAGCGGATTATTGACGGTCGGCAAAAACGGTGTGTCTGTACGCGGAATCGATTATGGTGCGGCCGATCCAGCGATGCTGGCCTGGCAGGGCCGTAAGGTACGCTGTGCCTGGGACCCGGAGGATATCAGCCAAGTCTGGGTCTATGAGCCGGCCACCTACAAACTGATTACAATCGCCAAGCAATGGAAGATGGTCGCCTACGGCGTCAGCGCCGACGATGCAGCACTGCGTGCAGCTCGCGCCAATCAAACCCGCGCCCGAAAGATTGTCAAGGCAGCTCGACCGGCCGCCAAAATAGCCAGAACCGACCTTACATCGCTAACGCTGGCAGCGATGGCATCACGGCAGCAGACCATTCCGCCGCAAAGTGCGCCAGATCTGCGGCCAACCCCGACGGTTCTGGACGGCCAGGTAGTTGCCCATCGGCGGCTGGCCAACAGCAAAAAGGTCCGCCGCGCCGCCGGAGCAGACAATTGCGACTTTGTGCCGCAGATTGATATCGACTATGCGGCCCTTCACGAGCCGCCGAAACCAATATTGCAGTTGGATGTCCAGATGCCGCCCACGCGGCCCAATCTGCATCTCAGTTGGGAGGCATAATAATGGACCCAAAGACACTCCAGGCACTGGAGTGTGAGGCGAGAAAAATTCTGGTAGGGATGCCAAACATGGACAGCAAGGATGAAGTCAAGCACTTTTGCAATAAAGTCATCGCCTTCTGCGAGCAATATGCCATTACCAGAGGCGAGCTGGCAGCAGCAATCGGGATTTCACTACCAGCCCTCTCGCAGTTTATGCTCGGCAAATATGAAGGCGACAATAGGAAGATTGCTGCTCGGCTTGTTGACTATATGAACCGCTCAGCCAAAAAGGCTCAGCGGAAAAAGGAAAAGGAGTTCATTGAGACCACTGTCGCCAAGGCCATATTCGGCTGCATTAAGCAAACGGAATCCTTCAGTCAGCCGGGGGAGGGCCGGATCGCTGTCATAATCGGAGATGCTGGGCACGGCAAGAGCGTCTGCCTGCGCCAATATGCAGCCGTCCATCCATCCGCAGTCTATGCTAAACTCAACGACACCATGACCAGCACGGCAATGTTTGCGGCCATCGCAGCGGCGATGGATTTAGACTCGTCCGGTGGACTTAAATCGCTGACCAATCTGATTGCCGCTCACCTGGCCAAGCGGGAGAGGACACTGCTCTTAGACGAATGCAGCGGGCTTGATGTCACAAAGCTAAATCAACTCCGCCAAATCATCATCGAACAGGGCAGCACACTAATCCTGGCCGGCAACAATCAGCTTCTCAAGACCATCTCCTCTGATGCTGCCCGCAAGGGCAATGAGGCTCTTGATCAATTCCGCTCGCGGATGCTGGCAGTCCTCGATTTGGATGCGGCTGCCGGCGCCGGAGGCAGGGATGGACAGGGAGGACTTTACAGCGAAGAGGACATTCGCCGACTCTATAATTATGGGATCAAGATAGACAAAGGCGGCATCTCGCTTCTCCGCCGCATCTGCTGCACACCGCAGACCGGACGCCTGCGGACGGTCTCCATCATCATCAGCGCCGTCAATAACAGCAAACAAGCAAAGTCTGGTGAAATTGAGAACATTACAGCAGCCGTCATCGAGGGAGCCATCCGATCTCTCGGATTGCCTGTGCTCGATCGTCTTCCGCTTTGGACGCAGCCTCTCCAGGAAGAGGCCGAGGATGCCGCCGTTAAGGCTGGATAAAGAGGTTGATAATGAGGCTTAAACGAAAATATAGTCCGTAAAATTCGTTGTTAATAAATTGTTAAACGCCGATCAAATCAAATTGATTCACGTCGCTGTCAAGGCCGCCGGCATGAATAATGCTCGGTATCGGCTCCTGCTGACTCAATATACACAGGCCAACGGAGCCCGTGTTAAATCGTGTAAACAGATGAACAACCGCCAGGTTGATGACCTGCTGGCGATATGTGAATCGCTCGGCTGGCGGCATCCGGTAAAGCCAGAGAATTTTTACCGACAAAAGGTGCAGCGTGACAACCATGGCATGTCTGATACCCCGTCCTTTGCAGCCCGGTCAGCCGTCCTACATCTTGCAGAGGATCTCGGCTGGGGCAAGCAGGGGCTCAAGCAGATGATTGATCGGATCACCAAGGGGCGCACTGACTCGTTGTCTTTAATGACTCACCGCGAGATTTACAATCTCATCGAGGCCTCCAAAGCAATGATCAGCCGACTTGATAAAAAGGCGTATAAAACCTTAACGCAAATCAGGGATGCAAAACAACCCCTCACGGAGGAATGCCATGTCCAAAAAGAAACCCCAACTTGACGCAGATCTAATCCCCATCGCAGATTGGCAAGAAGCCGATGACCTGCTGTGCCGTCTTGGCGAAGCGATCAATACCATCGCTGCCCTGCATGCCGACGCGGATGTCCGGATCAACCAAATCAAGGCCTCGCTGGGCGTGCAGGTGGACAACATCAAAGAGACCATTGGACAGATCACACGGTCTTTAGAGAGGTTTGCCGCCGCACACAAAGAGGATTTCGGTGCGTCCCGCTCTCGCCGCCTGAATTTCGGCGTGCTCGGCTGGCGTAAAAGCAGCCGGATTATTGTAGCTAAGGACACTCTCAACCGGATACGGAATGTCTTTGGCCGCCGCGCCGCCGAGCTCCTGCACATCAAAGAGTCGATTGATAAGGAGGCCCTGGCCAAACTCACCGACGAGGAATTGCGTGCTGTCTCGGCCAAACGCAAAATTGTCGATGCTTTTTTTGTCGAGCCAGACCTGGTCAGGGCCGCCGACCATTGAAGAGATGAAGAGGGACCGCTCATGGATGAGCCAAAAGCAACAACGGAAGAATGCACTATTGTAATGCACATGCTCTGCACAACAGATGCTCCGCTGACTGCCGCCCAGATTGCTGACAAGATCGGACTTGCCGGCTGTCGCGAGACGCAGCGGCGGCGTGTGCGGGCAATCATTAAGCAGCTGCGAGACGAAGGTGAATGGATTGTTGCCACCAATTACGACGGCTACTGGCTGACCGAGGACCGCTTCATCTGGCACCTCTACAATAAGGATCGAGCCCTCTCGGCCAAGTACCTGCTCGGTGAGGTGTCTCACCGCCAAAAGGCTGCATCTGACCGAAAACAGCGGATGCTCTTTGGCCTGGACGGCCCAAGAACCAACCAAGACCGGCAAAATGAGGAAGCATGCATACAATCTTGAACATATTGCTGTTTTGTTTTTTTTTGAAATGAGCCATGTCGCCAACTATATTTTTTTGTTGTTTTTGGCTGTTTTTTGAAATATTTTGCGTCATAACCGCCCATATACAATGGGCTTAAAACAATTTGCATAAATTATTAAAAAATTGTACTTGACACACCATCGCTATGTGATATACTATAATGATGAATCTATGGGGTTGGCTTGCCCGCAAGTGTGAGCCAGCCCTATTTTTTTGATGTAAAGGATGACTTAGCCAATGTCTACGAAGACCTGAACGGGAAAAAATGAAAAGCGATACAGACACCAATAAAGCGCTTTTACGGGCTGCTCGGTTCTTTGCCAAATCAGACGCCTGCGAAGAATTGATGCGGGCAATCAAGTGGTATGGTGGAGAGCCGGTATGCCCAACATGCGGCTCTGGCCGTATTGGCGCAGTACAGACCCGCCATCTAATGCGGTGCAGGGATTGCCGGAAACAATTCAGCTCCAGGGCTGGCACGCCATTTGAAGACAGCCCGATCGGATTGGATAAGTGGTTTGTCGCGGTTTGGGCGCTAGCCAATGTAAAAGACGGCATTCGCTCCAGTGAATTGAGCCGCACGATCGGCGTATCGCAGCGGACGGCCTGGTTCATGCTCAAGAGGATTCGGGTTGCGATGGGATGTGCGGGCGTCGATAGGCTTGACAACACATCAAATTCACTGACAATTATGACAGGCAGACGCCCAAAAGGGTTTGCCGATTTTGCAGACCTGCTTCGGAGAGTAGCATCCGTGCCTAAGGAGCAACTGGATGCCAAGATTGCAGCCGATAGGGCAGAAAAGAAAAACCGATGCAAAAAAAACAAGTTATCCATAAGTTCATAGTTCTATAAAAAATCATATAAATCTCCTTACTGGCGATGACGGCCCGAGGGAAGACCATGCCGCCAAAAACGGCTGCATGAAAAACCAGGCGGAACGAAAAAATCGGTAGTTCTTGCCCAGGGATTTTGTGTACTTATGCATATACTCTACCTATCTTAACAACAGTGTCATGTCCGCCTAAGGTCCGAATGTCCGCGCAATATGTCCGCTGAGCGTGGCCTTCGGCATTTTTTTAAAATTGAGAACTCTTGCTTATAACGCACTGTAAGGGTGGTTTTAATGCGTTTTAAAATTCCTTAAAACTCGCGGCTGCTTGTGTCATTTTGCCTGCGCGTTTTTTCGCTGCAAATACTTTCACGCCATATAGTATATGCTGTGATTTACCTCCGTCTAATCTTAATAAAACCGCATTTTTGCCTGCGTCATCCCGCTTTTTCCCGCCTTATCCCATCAAATCCCACCTCATGTCCGCCTACGCCATTTCCTATTGCGCTTTACAAACAGACAATGTAGAGCGACATCCAATATTAGAAAATGTGATAAGAAATGAGAATGGGGCAAGATAAATGGGGAAAAGATGGGAAAAGGCGGGATTAGGGTAGTTGAGCCGGTTTGTCTTGT
>Ga0116184_10000868_pt1 | contig 31994 bp, 24 predicted proteins | sample AD_JPNNA5_MetaG_FD_89886 | JGI IMG/M metagenome (GOLD analysis project Ga0116184, IMG submission 89886) | Active sludge microbial communities of municipal wastewater-treating anaerobic digesters from Japan - AD_JPNNA5_MetaG | ecosystem: Engineered > Bioreactor > Anaerobic > Digestate | place... | reverse complement strand
TTTAATATTCAGCAGATTGCTGATTTTGTTTTTTGGGTTTATGTCTTTTCTAAAATTTACAAAACTAAAGGTGTTAAAGTTGTTCTTTCAGGCCTTGCAGCTTTTGCGATTTTCTTTTCAGCTTACAATATATTTGCCGGCGAGGGTTTTTATAATTTTAATTCAAAAACGAATACAATTATTTCCATTATTCTATTAATATTTTCCTTGTTGTATTTTGCAGAACTGTTTATGAATAATAACAGAATTAATTATTTTACCATTCCAACTTTTTGGATTTGTACAGGGTTATTCTTTTTTAATTTGGGGTCCATTATTTATTTAGGCCTGTTCAATTACATTACAAGTCATAAGCTAGATGAAGATGGTAAAATATATGGCGTAATAATGGTTACCTTAAACATTCTGATGTATGCATTGTTCACCATAGGTTTCTTTTGCAGAACAATATGGAAAAAAATGAGTTACTGACTTATATTATTGCAACAACAGCAATACTGGTGCTTCTTGGGGCTTTCCTGTTGTTTGTATTGCTATGGTACCGGAGAAACAAAAACCAATATATAAAAGAAAAACAGCACATGCAGTCTACCTTAAACCAAACCCTGCTTCAAACGCGTCTCGAAATTCAGGAAGAGACTTTTAAAACCATTAGCCAGGAAATTCATGATAATATTGGCCAGGCATTAAGTTTTGTCAAGCTCAGTCTTAATATGATGGATGGCAGGATACCACCAGACATCAAAGAAAAATTAACCGAATCAAAAGAACTGTTAGGCAAAACGATCCAGGATCTTCGCGATATTGCCCGCAGCTTAAACCCCGATTTTCTAAGCGATAGCGGGCTTTACGGTGCCATTGAACAACAATTACAGTTACTGGAAAAAACGGGAGAATACAAAACAACTTTTAATGTAATGGGCATTGTTTATAAAAACAGCCAGCAACGCGAATTGGTATTGTTCCGTATTGTTCAGGAGTTGCTCAATAATATTATAAAGCATGCCGAAGCAACCACGGTAAATGTTCTTATGAATTACCAGGCCGATAAATTATTGATTACTGTTTCAGACAACGGTAAAGGCTTCGATACTTCAGCCGTTCAGGTAACCGAAAAAAACAATGGCCTGGGTATGCGAAACATGTTAAACAGGATGTCGATGATAAAAGGGTACATTACTATAGAAAGTACACCCGGTGAGGGAACAACCTCAATTATAGAATTGCCAAAAGAAACTGACTTATGACAAAAACAACTACTGTAGCACTTGTTGATGATCATGCGCTTATAAGAAACGGGCTTGCCGGCCTCATCAATACATTCGATGGGTACAATGTTTTATTCCAGGCCAGTAATGGCCAGGAATTTATCGACATGCTAAAATCAACCATGCTTCCTAACCTTGTACTCATGGACATCAATATGCCAAAAAAAGATGGCTACGAAACCACGCTTTGGTTAAAAAATAATTATCCCGATGTAAAAGTGCTTGCACTAAGTATGTACGATAACGAAAGCGCAATTATACGCATGCTTAAATGCGGGGCCCGCGGCTACATACTTAAAGATGCGGAACCCGGCGATCTTAAAAGAGCGCTTGATGATATTATGAACAAAGGATTTTTCTATTCTGACCTTGTTACCGGGCACCTGATACACACCATGCAGAAAATGGACGAAAGCGCCGAGATCAGAACTACATTCAATTTAAGCGACCGTGAAGTTGAGTTTCTGAAACTCATTTGCACTGAGTTAACTTACAAAGAGATTGCCGATAAAATGTTTGTAAGCCCACGAACAATAGATGGTTACCGCGATGCGCTTTGCGACAGGCTTAATGTAAAAACAAGGGTTGGTTTGGTAATCTATGCCATAAAGAATAATATCGTAACACTAAGTACAAAAACAGAATAATACTTACAAGTATTCAACAGCTTTGTGTAGCCAATAAAAATATTCTAAAAGTAAATACAGTATTTTTTTTTGAAACCGGCATTTGTACTTTGTGGCATCGCCGGTTGTGTCACTCACTTGTACGTTCGGAACACGAAGCAGCAAAGACCGAAAGTTAGTGAAGTCCGGAAGACCGAAAGTAAAACAGGGAATTGATTCTTTCGGACTTACTGGCTTTCGGACTTGCTGACTTGTATTATACAGTACAAGGGTGCGACGCAAGAATGCTTCATGCATGTACTAATGCCGGGTACAAAAAATCTATATAAATTTTTAAAAGCCAGCAATCAGTTAAACCTGTAGCCACGTAAAAATGCATCAATAAGCATTCGCTTTTTGCCTTCGGGCTGTAGATCAGTAACATGAATAAAACCGTTGCTGCAGGCGAATTTCAGGAATGTTTTACCATCGGTATGCACAGTGCCATTTTCAAATTGATGTGTAGCAATATCTTTTTTACCTGAGTAAATTTTTAATACTTTATTATTCAAATAAGTAAACGCACAAGGGTAGGGCGAAAGGCCGCGGATTAGATTGTAAATTTCATCAACACTTTTACTCCAGTCTATTTTGCAGGTATCTGTAAATATTTTTGGGGCATGTTTTAAGTCTTTAGAAAGTGCACCTTCAAGCGTAGTTTGAGGTTGTTCGTTCAGTGTTTGGTTGGCAAGAGCAGCAATCGTTTTTACCAGCAATGCAGCACCTGTTTCTTTTAATCTGTCATGCAATTCACCTGCAGTCTCATCATCGCCAATTGATATTTTTTGTTGCATAAGAATATCGCCGGTATCTATTTCCTGCTTTAATTTAAACGTAGTAATTCCGGTTTCCTTTTCACCATTTATGATGGCCCAGTTTATCGGTGCTGCGCCACGGTATTGCGGCAGCAAAGATGCATGAACATTTATAGTGCCCATTGGCGGCATATTCCAAACAACTTCAGGCAGCATGCGGAATGCAACCACACACTGCACATCTGCATGCAACGATTTTAATGTTTCTAAAAATTCCGGATTTTTAAGTTTCTCAGGTTGTAAAATGGTAAGGTTCTTTTCAACAGCATATTTTTTTACGGCACTTTCGTTCAGCTTCATTCCACGCCCGGCGGGTTTATCGGGGGCTGTAATTACACCAACAATATTAAAACCCGCTTCAACCAATGCATTCAAAGAAGCCACTGCAAACTCTGGTGTGCCCATGAAAACAATCCTTGGATTTATAACCGTAGGTACAGTGGCAAATGTGTTTATTTCACTCATGTTGCAAATGTAAGTGAAGGCAATTGTCCGCTGTTTAATGCTGTTGGGTAAAATCAGGATACAGTAAATATTTCTTCCTGATCATTTTAAAAGCGTCAAGCTTTGGTTGCCAGCTTTTTTTTATTTCTTCTTCGGTTTTGCCATTGATAATCTGCTGCATCAGTTCGCTGCTGCCGGCAAGTTTGTTAAAGAAATAATCCTGTGGGTTGGGGTTAAACTTTTTAGGGCGTAAAAAAAAATTCTCTTTATCGGGAAATAACCGGTAAGCCTGCAATAGCCATTTAAGTTGTATGTTGCCATTTTTATTTTCATCTGTAAGGTTCCAGCCATAACAAAGCCGGTCTTTTAGCTTGGGATCAGCAGCGCCTGCATTGCTTTGCGGCTTAAAAGAAAATAGTGTATCAGGCAAAAGGGGATGCCCAAAAATTTGGAAAGGATGATCGGTGCCGCGACCTTCACTCATCACTGTTCCTTCAAAAAAACAGGTAGAAGGATACCAGTAAACCGAATTCATTTCTGCAAGGTTTGGAGAAGGTTTTACCGGCAATATGTACCTGCTGTTATGGGTATAGTTTTTACATTTTATTACAGTAAGTTTAAAATTGGCGCTTTCTTTTTGAAAGCCTAACAGTTCGCCCAGTGAAATATTTTCATCCTGCTTGCTTTCATATTTCCAGGGAATCCATTTTTCGCCGAGCAGCATTTTTGCATATTCGCCAATCGTCATTCCGTAAACTATTGGCACAGGTTGCATACCCACAAAACTTGCATAACTACTGTCGAGCACAGGGCCGTCTACATAAAAACCATTTGGGTTAGGCCGGTCAAGTATCAAAAGCGGCAGGTTGTTTTGAATGGCACTTTCAATAAAATACTGGAGCGATGAAATAAATGTATAAAATCTTACGCCCACATCCTGTATATCGAAGAGCAGGATATCAATGTCGGCAAGATCTGCCGGTGCAGGTTTTAGTTTACTGCCATATAATGAGATAACTGAAATGCCGGTTTCTTTATCTGTATAGGTTTTTACAGTTTCACCTGCATCGGCATTGCCGCGAAAACCATGCTCGGGACCAAAAATCTTTGTAATGTTTATACCCAGTTTTTTCAATGTATCAACAAGATGTGTATTACCAACAAGAGATGTTTGATTGGCAAAAACTGCTACACGTTTATCTTTTAAAAGTGGTAAATACTCCTGTAACTGGCAGGCACCAGGCAGAATCTGATTTACAGTTTTAGATTTAACTACTTTTATAATAGTGCTATTTGTTTGCGTGTATGCATTAACCGATATAGATGTAAGAAAAATGATCAGCAGATTTTTTTTCATCAGTTGTAATTATACGGTGGAAAGTTACCAAAAATACTTGCCTGAAAAACATTATCAACTTATCTTGCCGCCGTTGAAAGAAGGTTTTTCTCTTTTTTGTATTTTGTTGCATCTGTATTTTCCTTTTGCTGAAAACAGGCATTTTATTTGACAAATGGAATTAATGAAGTACAAGAGTTCCGCCATGGCGGGAAGTAAAGCTGAAGAAAGCTTCTTGGCCAGGTCAATAAAAAAACAAATTGCCCCGGTAAAAAAATATTAATAAAAATTTTAAACATGCGACAAGTAAAAAATGGTGATACTGTTAAAGTGCATTATCACGGAAAGTTGAACGATGGTGCCACATTTGATTCTTCTGAAGGCCGCGAACCGCTTGAGTTTGAAGTAGGAGCAGGTATGATGATACCGGGATTTGATGATGGGGTTAAGGGTATGGAAGCCGGAGAAAAGAAAACTTTGGTAATTGCTGCTGAAGATGCATACGGCCCTGTACAGGATGATATGTTTATGGAATTTCCGTTGGATCGGTTTCCCCCTGATATGAAGCCTGAAGTTGGTATGCCTTTAAATATGAGCGATGGGCAGGGTCAGCAGTTTCCTGTTGTAATTGCCGATGTAAAAGAAGAATCCGTGATATTGGATGCCAACCATCCGCTTGCTGGCAAAGAGTTGATTTTCGATATTGAACTGGTAGAAATCTCCGGTGGTACGCCATTGATTATTATGCCGTAAGCCAAATTCTAAATGTAAGAATAAAAAAATCAGGGTAACAAAACCCTGATTTTTTATTTTAATCAATCAACTTTTCAACAAATCAACCAGTCAACTTTGCAACTTAACTTCTCAGCCATCTTCCAAGCCACAAGCCGCATAAGGCCCAGCTTATAATTGCATCAAAAAAATGTGCGTAAATACCAGGGTCCTGGTACCAGATATATTGGGTATATAACCCGTTAAGAAAAGCAATGATGCCTGTAAATAAAGTAGCCAGGAATATTGTTGCAAACTTTCGGTCGGGCATTTTTAATAGTATCCAGCAAAGCAGCCAAACAATTGCTATATCGGTAAGCAGTGTTCGCAGAATATTCACAGGCATGTTTGCATTAAGCGAATGGTGATAAGCAATAATTGCCCAGGGCTTGTCTGTTGAATTTTTTTGCAGTTTTTTATAGTCTTCATTAGAAGCACCCTCAGGCAACGTAGGCATAAAGTACCGGCCATCTTCATTAAAATTGGAACTGAGCATACTCATAATTGTGTCTTGTTTAGGAGTATACTGCTGACTGCTGCGGTGCAGTTGAAGTACAGTATTAGAAAGTGTTTGCCATACAAAAAGAATGATGGCACCGGTAAAAACAGCTATTGTTATTTTTCTCATATCACTTATTTTGGGGGTATTTGCAATTTATAAAAATTTAATTAAAACACTTGATATTTTTTAAGCATTTTTTAATTAAATATTGTATGCCAGTTTTACACCTAGTGGCATCGCCTGTTGTGTCACTCACTTCTACGTTCGGAAGAAAAGGCAGCAAGGCAAATAGGCAACAGGCAAAGAGTTTTTCATTTTTTAAGATTTGTTGTTCAGTGTTCGTTGTGCACTGTTCGTTCACTTTCACAGAATAGGGCTGAATAACTTTTACATGTGTTTAATCAGCTTCAATACACTTATTTTGCCTGATAAAAGTCAACATAAATGCAACAATATAATTTTACCGTAGCAGAAAGATTCATGCGCTATGTGCAGGTAGATACACAAAGCGATCCTCAAAGTAGCGGGTGCCCCACTACAGAAAAGCAAAAGAATTTAAGTAGGATTCTCGCAAAGGAATTATTGGCCATTGGCTTAAATGATGCACATACAGACGAATACGGATATGTATATGCAACCATTCCTGCCAATACAGAAAAAAAAGTTCCGGTAATTTGTTTTTGCAGTCATATAGATACTGCTCCGGATTGTAGCGGCACCAACGTAAAACCTATAATGCACCAACAATATAACGGGGACGAGATTGTGCTGCCCGATGATCCGTTGCAGGTGATCAGCGCAAAAGACTATCCTTATTTAAAAAAACATATTGGCAACGATATTATAACTGCAAGTGGCTTGACGCTTTTAGGCAGCGATGATAAAAGTGGCGTTGCTATAATTATGGACATGGCAAATTATTTATTGCAGCATCCAGAAGTAAAGCACGGCATTATAAAAGTATTGTTTACACCAGATGAAGAAGTTGGAAAAGGAACTGCCAAACTTGATCTTAAAAAACTAAATGCCGATTTCGCTTATACGCTTGATGGGGGCGAAGCCGGAACTTTCGAAGATGAAACTTTTAGCGCCGATGGTGCAAGAATTACGGTGCATGGTGTAATAGCACACCCAGGTTATGCAAAAGATAAATTGGTAAATGCTCTGAAGATTACGGGTGAAATACTGGCTGCTTTACCAACTGGTGAATTTAGCCCCGAAACAACAAGTGGCAGAGAAGGTTTTGTGCATCCTGTTGGGGTGAATGGCATTGCAGAAAAAGCAACAATAGAATTTATTATAAGAGATTTTGTTACGGTGAATCTTGAAAAACATGAAGCAAGATTAAAAGCAATTGCAGAAACGGTTTTGCATCGGCACCCAAAAGCAACCATGCAATTTGAAGTATGGGAGCAATACAGGAATATGAAAGAGATACTTGACCAGCATCCACAGGTTATAGCCAATGCTGCCGAAGCATATAAACGTACCGGTTTAGAGGTTCGTAATGAACCAATACGTGGCGGCACCGACGGCAGCCGCCTGAGTTTTATGGGTTTGCCTTGCCCCAATATTTTTACCGGTATGCAGGCCATTCACAGTAAACATGAATGGGTTGGTGTTAAGGATATGGAGAAAGCTGTGGAGGTTTTAGTAAATCTTGTGCAGGTATGGGAAGAAAACAGCTGATCATTGGGTTTCCTGAATTACATGTTGCCGGCGGCTGTTTAAGTTGAGTAAAGTTAAAACTGTACAGGTACTATCATACTAACCAAACATCCTCAAAGTTTTTTTTCAATAGTTTTGCTGTTGCCGAGAGGAGTCAAACGCCAATAACATGACGGATGATTACCTTGTGTAGCCCTGGGTTTCCGGGGCTATTTTTATATAGTTATATCAGCCTCTTCGAGGCTGTGCCGAGAGGAAGTCTCCACCTCCTCCACTCTGGCTGATACAGGCTTATGATAATGCTCATCAAACGCTGTATTCTTTTTCCACAGTGTATAAATTAAAATCAGGAGTTTCCTTTGCAGTGCTACATAACTTTTCATTTTTATGCCATGCTTATCAAGGGTCCTGTCAAACAATGCAGGCATAGCGCCTACCTGATAGGTGACCATATTTAATGCAGGCATGTGCAAAATACGCCTTATATGATGGTTACCCTTTTTGGATATTTTTGTTTTTCCTGTACGCTTGCCGGACTGATCCTCTACGACATCATAACCTGCATAGCTAACCAGTTGCGGTATGTTCTCAATGAGATCAAAACCATTGGCTTCTGCTACAACTGTAGCCACCGTAAGGGAGCCCACTCCTTTAATACTGCATACCTTATCCATCTTTTCCTGCACTTCTGCACTGGTGGCAATATGGTCATCAATTAATTGCTTCGTCCGGGCAAGCTCTTTATCAAAAACAGATGACAGGCGCTCCAGAACTTTTATGGCATCTTTCATTTGTACTGCACTATGCTTCAGGGCATGAAGCTGGTTCGAAGTGTCGGTCCTCTTTTGCTGAATGTCTTCATGCAGCCTGGTATACGTGCGCAGCTTCTGATAAAACGGACTTAACGCAGACCATTCTTCCAGCTTTTGCTCACATCCCATGCGGGCAAGGCCTTTGGCATCAATGCGGTCATTCTTTGATTTAAGACCTAATGATTCCATGTACTTCTTCGCCTTATTGGGCAGTACCACACTTACACAGTAACCTGCCTGCTGAAGCCCTAATGCAAAGCGCTCATGGTATACCCCTGATGCCTCTATCACTGCATGCACCTTTGGGCAGCCCGCAGGATGATTTTTTTTCTGCCATTTTATTAATTCCTGCAGGCCGGACGCTGTGTTTAAAAACAATTTCGATGCAATCACTTTTACTTCCAGCTCTGCTGTTAATACTGACAAATTGCATTCAGAGCTGTCTTTTGCAGCATCAATCCCCAGGTTTACTTTTAGTACATTCATAATCTTTGTGTGTTTATACCAATCAACAAAGATTTCTTTTACAGTTTTTACTTGTTTATGCTGCATCAAACCCGGCGGGAATGTGCTTAGGTACTTATTGAAACTTTGAAAGAAAAACGACACCAGGTATCCCTGTACATGTACATAGCTTTTGCTTGTTTTGTGAGTATGACCAAAGTGCTGGTGATGTTCCTGTTGATTAGAATACCAAAGATACAAGTGAGTGACACAACAAAAGCTTCATAATAATTCTATAGCCCGGTTCTATAATGTATAATATAATTTACTGTAAATACTAACTTATTCTCATTACCTTTCCCAAAATTTACAACCATGAATTTCGTTGATTTAATTTTTTCCAACTGGTGGATTTTAGTGATCATTTTTATTGTATTCAGTGGCCTGGTAACGGTAAACCAGGGAACCATTGCTGTGATAACAATGTTTGGAAAATACCAGCGGTTGCTACGCCCCGGTTTGGGTTTTAAAATCCCGTTAATTGAACAGATTTATAAAAGGGTGAGTATTCAGAACCGCTCTGTGGAACTGGAGTTCCAGGCAGTAACTGTTGACCAGGCCAATGTTTATTTTAAAAGCATGCTGCTGTACTCTGTAATTAACCAGGACGAAGAAAGTATTAAGAATGTGGCTTTTAAATTTATTACAGATAAGGACCTTATGCAGGCATTGATCCGCACTGTAGAAGGCTCTATCCGTGCATTTGTGGCTACAAAAAAACAGGCAGAAATATTGTTGCAACGCAGGGAAATTGTTGAATATGTAAAAGAACAGATTGACCATTCACTGCAGGAGTGGGGTTATCATTTGCAGGATCTGCAGATCAACGATATTACTTTCGACAAACAGATCATGGACAGTATGAGCCGTGTAGTTGCCAGTAACAATCTTAAAGCTGCTGCAGAAAATGAGGGCCAGGCTTTATTGATCACTAAAACAAAAGGCGCCGAAGCAGAAGGTAATGCTATAAAAATTGCGGCAGAAGCAGAACGCGAAGCTGCCCGTTTACGTGGGCAGGGTGTTGCGCTTTTCCGGGAAGAAGTGGCCAAAGGTATGAGCCAGGCTGCCGAGCAAATGAAACAGGCCAATCTTGATACGAATGTGATCCTGTTCAGTATGTGGACTGAAGCTATTAAGAACTTTGCTGAGTTTGGAAAAGGCAATATGTTGTTTTTAGACGGCAGCCCCGACGGTATGCAAAAAACCATGAAGCAGATTATGGGCATGGTAAAAATGGAAAAAGAAAGAGAAGAAGATCACAGGCAAAAAATGAGTGAATAATTTCATAGTAACGATTATCAATAAAAACCAGCACATAAAAATGCTGGTTTTTTTATGCCGGTATTATTGAAGCAACATCTTTTTTATGTCATCCCATTTGCGGCGCGATACTTCTACTTCACTGCCATCTGTAAGCTGAAGATTGTGATCGTTTGTTATTGAACTGATATATTTTTTATTTACAAGGTGGGCCCTGTGAATGCGGTGAAATCCTTGCTCAGCAAGCAATTCATCGTATTCTTTTAAAGTACGCGATGTAATAACTGTTTTCTTTCCCTGCAAAAATATTTTGGTATAATTGCCTGTAGCTTCGCAGCGGATAATTTCATTGGTGGGGTAAAAATAAGTGCCGTCTGTTGTGGCCACAGCAAGTTTATAATCGTTCTCTTCTTTCTTTAAATTCTGAAGCAGGTTTTCGTAACGTGCTTTATTATCTTCGGCCGATCTTCTTTTTTCTGTAAAGCGTTCCACTGCACTTTGTAATTCCGAAACATCAACAGGCTTTAATAAATAATCAAGTGCACTGTAGCGTATTGCTTTAATGGCATAATGATCATAAGCTGTAATAAAAATAACTTCAAAAGGGTGCGAAGGAAATTTTTCAAGCACATCAAAGCCACTCATCAAAGGCATTTCAATATCCAGAAAAACAAGATCTGGTTTTATTGTTTTAATGGCGTGCAGGCCATCTGCTGCGCCAATACTCAAATGAAGTTCAGTAATAGCTGGTATGTATTGCTGTACCAGTATGCGTACCACATTTGCAGCGCTTTCTTCATCGTCGATAATCAGTGCTTTGATCATGCGATAAAATTATATAAAAAATAAGCGCGGTAGTATTGTTATACATTTTTATGTACCGGACTATAGAATATGAATGAAGCTTTTGTTGCGTCGCACACTTTGGGGGTTGGATTATATAATGGGCTTTTACCGAAGCAAAGATTGAGGCGAACAAAATACAATTAACCGCAGAGGCACAAAGGCGCAGAGCAATTGTATTGTCTTTGCGCCTCTGCGGCAAAAAATTGTTTCGCGCTACGCTTCGGTAAAAGATCGTGGTTCGGCTCCGCTCACCACTGTTCCAACAGTACAAGTGAGTGACACAAGAGACGATGCCATAAAAGACCAAAGCTGGTTTAAAAAAAAATATTTCGAATTTAAATTAAATGCATGTTGCATTAATAAAGTAACGATTAGCTCTTTACCAGCTTGTACACCGCGCCTTTAAAACCCGCTTTTGTATTCAGCACACCCAGAATATACAATTCATTGTTTTCATCTTTATCGAAACTGATTATCAGCAATGGATCGGCAGGTTTATTCACTATCTTAAGCGATTGCCTTGTCCATTCGCCGTTTGTGTTTTTGGTAAGCGAGAACAGGCTTCCGTTATAATCTGCAAAAACATATTTGCCATTTAAAGAGGAAAGATTTTTCCCATAGTAAAAACTTCCGCCAACAACGCATATTCCAACTTCACGATTGTATGTATTAAGCGGTGCAACAAAACCTGCTGTTTCTTTTGCGCTTGTTTGTACCACCAATGTATCGCCTTCTTGTATGGGCCAGCCATAGTTGCCGCCTTTTGTAATAATGTCAACTTCTTCGCGAAGTTTATCTCCAACTTCTCCGCCAATCAATACATGCGATTGCGGATCAAAAGAAAAGCGCCAAAACCTTCTTAAGCCGTAAGCCCAGATTTCTGGTCTTGTATTTTTAACACCAATAAAAGGATTGTCGGCAGGAATGGCGTAAGGTGTTTTATTTACATCAATGCGCAAGACCTTACCAAGTAATGAATTTAAGTCCTGCCCTTTTCGTTCGTTTAGCGGCGTGTGGTTATCGCCGATAGAAACATACAAATATCCATCGGGCCCGAAGGCGATCTGGCAGGCATCATGATCAACCCCGTGCCCCTGTATTTCAAGTATTCTGTGTTCACTTGAAAGAATGGCGCTGTCTGCGTTTTCGGTGCTCACAGTGAATTCAGAAACAACCAGTGTGCAACTATTTGTATCGATTAAAGCAGGAGCATTGTAGCAAACATAAAATTTCTTATTGCTTGCAAATTGAGGATGGAAAGTAAAACCAAACATGGCCCTTACTTCTGAGGATGTATCTTTCTGCTCAAGCTTACTTCTTACATCCAGGAATGGTTGTGGCAATACAGTTCCATTTTGTAGTACCATGATTTTACCGCTAAGGTCAGCGATAAATAAGCGGTGTGTATTATCGGGTGCTGCTTCCATTTCTACCGGAAAATTAATTTCATTGGTAACAAGCTGCAATTGTACTGACTGAGATGTATCTGCAACTAAAGGTGCATCTGCGGTTTCTTTATCTTTGGAGCTATTTAAATTGCAGGAAGCGAGAGAAAAAAACAATATAGCTGCAACAAAAGCGATACAGGAAGTTTTGAATGAAAATTTCATTTGAGGCAAGGTTTTAAAAGGCAATGCAGAAATTTTTATATTTATTAGAAGACTAAAAGTATTCTTTTATTTTAAGTACTTTGTTTCTTTCTGTTCATGCAATAGATAGGTAATAGCAGCCTGTAAAAGGTTTTTCATTTCAAAAGAACATAACTCAAAAAGGCATTCAGATTACTCTTCAGGTGGGCGCGGGCCACGTTTCATTACAAGACTGTCTGCCGGGTACTTTGCTTTCATTTGGTTTCTTATATCCTCAGACCAGTTGGTCAATATCTTTTTCTCTGAATCGGTGAGTTTTGCATTGGTATGAATAAGTGTATACGAGGACAGTGGCATTTCGTCTTCATCAATTTGCTTTTTAAATTCTTCGAGTTTGTGGTATTGTTTTGCCGGCGCATAAGAAGCGAATTCATTGAAATTAATTTCCCCTTTACCTTCCTGTATATGATTGTTAAGCCACCATGCAACGGGCTGTACATTCGCATACCACGGGTATATGGTATTGTTGCTGTGGCAATCGTTGCATGCTTTATTTAAAATATTCGAAACGTCAACAGGTACTTTATAAATCGTAGAGATGTCTGCAGTTTGGGGTTTCGCACTTTCATTTCGTTCCGGATGAATGAATTGTATGGCTACAAAAACTACAAGTAATAAAAGCAAAAATTTCTTTTTCATAAAATATAAAGGTGTATTTAATAAGCAGGTAAAACTATTCAAATGAAATGGAATTGCAATTATGTTTCTTGCCGGTTCGGTTATCGGCCAGTGATTAAAAATATTGGGAGTTTCAGAAACTTATAAGATTATCTTTTATGTAACAAGCTTTGGTGTTTCATGGTATCGTCTGTTGTGTCACTCACTTGTATGTTCGGTTATGTCTATGGGCTTTTACCGAAGCAAGGATTTAAGCGAATGTTTTACCTGAATCGCAAAAAACCCTTAGGGTGAAAAAAAATGGTTTTGGGATAGCGAAAAGTAGTTTTAAATTAATGTAGAAATGATTCCTGAGTGGCGGGAAGTATTTCCTGGTTGACAGAGAAGTTTTTTTCAGTTAGTGGAGCAGTGATTTATGAGTGGCCGGAAATGTTTCTTGGGTGCAGAGAAATGAATCTTTGATCGGGAAGAGATTGTTTTTGAGTGGTGGATAAGGCGTTTTTAGTAGCTGATAAATTGCTTTTGGTAGCTGCGAAATGATTCTTTTTGGGTTGAAAAGCACGTTTCGGGTAACAGAGAAACAGCCCATTTAAATTAGAGAAGCCATTTACCTGTAGCAGAGAAGTAATTTATTGATAGCAGAGAAATGATTTATTGGTAATTGATAAATAATTTACGGGTAATTATGGCATAAAATAAGGGCAAAACATGCCATTTTTTGAAGAAAAAAAATTTTATCATCTTTAAATTAAATATTATTTTGGTATTGCAAATCTTTTTATCAACACCAAAAAATTAAGCAATGGCAAAACCTATTGTGGCTGAGTACAAGTGTACACAGCAGGAACTCTACAGTATCAGCGATACAACTTACAACAACTTAGAAGACAATTTATCAACTTTTGCAGCCTACAAATCGAAGTACGATGCTGGTTTTGTTGCAGCATTAAGGGCCAGGCGAAAGGCTGCAATGGACCTGCCGGATGTGGAGGCAAGGAACACTACATCTGAAACACTAAGGCTGGAGCTGAGCCCGCTGGGCGATACCTGCAGAAGTTATTTCCAGACTTTGAAGGGGTATATTAAAGATGCTTTTCCGGAAGACCAGCAGAAGACCAAATATGATGCTGCCGGGCAAAAGAAATATGCTGCCGCTGCAAATGAAAACTGGGAGGAACTGACCGGGATGAACACTGCCATGAATGATTTTATAACCAACAACATGACTGTATTAACCACGAAAGGTTTTATGCCTGCATCATTTGTAACCAATGTAACTGCGGCGATAAAGGCTTTTGCCGATAAATACAGTGAATTTAAACTTGCAAGGCAAACGCCCCCGCTTACAGCGAAAAAAATTACTGCCAATAACCTGCTGAATAAGGATGTAACCGACCTGTGTGCGGAAGGGCAGTTGGTTTACAGGAATGATGCAGAAATGAAAAAACTCTTTGTGTTTGCAACGATTAAGGATTTGGTTTCGCCACCAGGGAGTGCAAGTTTAAAAACCGCGATTAAAAAGAGCGGTGCAAATACAGTAATACCAAATGCAAAGGTTACTATACAGGCTGAGGGTGGTGTGGCTATGGTAGCAATAAGCGGCGAGGATGGTACTGCGTTGCATGAAAATATTGACCCCGGCACTTATAACTGTACTGTGGAAGTAGAAGGCATGCCACCCATGAATTTTATTAAGGAAGTAAATACAGGTACTGCGGCAAGGAAGGAAGTGTTTATTTAAGTAAAAAGCAGCTTATGTTTTTTATAAAAGCCCTGCAGGTGCGGGGCTTTTTTGTGTGGTACCGGCAAAGGTATTTCATGGCATCGGTTGTTGTGTCACTCACTTGTGCTGTTGATTTTTATGGCAGCATTGGGCTGCGTAATCAATACTTGCAATTAAAGAAAACAGCTTCTGAAAATGTATTGCGTATAGCTAAAAATAGCTATTGTTTAAGCAAGAAATATAATTCAATTTGCAAGCGCAACCAAAACTAGGCCCTATGAGGTTCTTTATAACAATTGCCAGTGTTTTTCTACCAGGTATTTTGTGTCATGCACAAAGTAGTGATACGACTGCAATCACTCAACAAAAACAAGTTACCCAATCAATTGAAAATATCTCTTCCAAATCATTTGCGTCCATTAACGATCAATACACCAAGCTCACAACAACGATTGAATCTCAAAGTGAAAAATTATTAAAGCGTATACAGGACAGAGAAGCCAAACTGCAAAAGAAATTACAAGGTATTGACAGCAACAAAGCCAAAGAATTATTTTCAGACACCAAATCAAAATACCAGGAACTACAGACAAAATTAAAATTACCGGTTGATGAAACTATTGCACAACCCTTAAAAGAATATATCCCCGGTATTGACAGCCTGCAAACATTATTCAAATTTCTGAATCAGACCAATGCAACAATACCGGGCATACCTGCGGATAAATTACAACAGGTACAAGCGGTGAGCAGCCAGTTAAAAGCACTGCAAACAAGGATGCAACAGGCCAATGATATACAAAGTTTTATCAGGGAACGGGAAGCACAGTTAAAAACATCCCTTGCCAATACAGGGCTGGCAAAAGAGTTGACGGGCTATAACAAAGAAGTATTTTATTATCAACAACGGTTAACAGAGTACAAAGCCCTGCTGCATGATAAAAAGAAGTTGCAGGAAAAGCTTTTGGCTACTGTAAGGGACTTACCTGTATTTCAAAAGTTTATGCAACAGCACAGCTATTTGGCAATGTTGTTCCCTACACCGGATAATTATGGTACGCCGCAGGCATTGGTTGGGTTACAAACAAGAGCAAGTATTCAACAACAGTTACAACAGCGTTTGGGTACTATCAACAATTCCGGCGGGGGTGTGAATCCTGAGCAGTATATACAACAGCAGCTAGGAGCAGCCCAACAACAAATGAGTGTCCTGAAAGAAAAGATAAACAAGTTAGGCGGCGGGAGCAGCGATATGACGATGCCCGATTTTAAGCCGAACAACCAGCATACAAAATCATTTTTACAAAGGCTTGAATACGGTTTTAATATACAAAGCGAAAAGAGCCGCTACCTGTTGCCTGTTATGAGTGATTTAGCATTAACAGCAGGTTATAAGCTGAATGATAAAAGTACTATCGGTATTGGTGCCAGTTATAAGATTGGCTGGGGCAGCGGCTTAAACCATATCCATTTTACCAGTGAAGGTATCGGCCTGCGCAGCTATGCCGATATTAAGCTTAAAGGCAGTATCTGGATTACCGGCGGCCTTGAATACAATTACCTGCAACGGTTTAATGATTTTTCTTATTTAAAGAATATCGATGTGTGGCAGCGAAGCGCCTTAATGGGATTGAGTAAAAAATATAAAGCAGGGAAGAAGCAGGGTAATATGCAGGTGCTGTATGATTTTTTAGCAAGTAAGCAAGTGCCTGCGGGGCAATCTTTAAAATTTAGGATTGGGTATACATTTTAAAATATTTATCACTATGATAAAAAGACTTTTTGTTGTATTTGGGTTTGCATGTATTGCTGCTGTTTCTTTTGGCCAGGATGCGCCGAACCTGACAAATTCATCCATCGCTACACCTAACTCCCAGGCTGATAGTAAAGCAGGCAATGTGCCCGTGAATATTTATACCGGTGTCCCAATTATTTCTGTCCCCATTTATAATTTTAGTAATAACAGTGGGATAGGGTTGAGTGTTTCCCTTGGCTATAACGCCGGTGGCATCCAGGTACTCGAATCTCCATCTTCAACAGGATTGGGTTGGAGGCTTAATGCGGGTGGAGCAATTACAAGAACAGTAAGGGGAGCCCCGGATGATAAGCCCTCCTGTGGCTTTTTAAATACTTCTGCAATACCTTCTGATTACCGCTCAAACGGCAGCAAATATTATTTCGATACGCTCGATACCCAGCAGGATATTTTTCAGTATGACTGTGATGGGAGATCGGGAAAATTTGTCATTGGCAAAGCAGGGCAAATTGTCCTGATACCAGATTCAAAGGTAAAAATTACTTATACTACCGGTAGCTATACCGGAGTAGATGGTACTTCTGTTTCCGGAAACATCACCTCATTTACAGTAAGAACAGAGGATGGAACAAAATATATTTTCTCCACCCTTGAAAAAACAATTATTAGAAATGATGTTAACGCTAATTTCCGTTCCAATTACGCAAATCAGAATTATGTTTCAGCATGGTACCTCAGTTCTGTTATCAGTCCGTTCAATACTGATACGATCCGGCTTTATTATACCCCACGAACAAAAACAAGCACATTTCCTTATCCTCAAACTGCTTTCTTCAAAGTATCAAATGGTACCCAAACAAAAAAATACAGCCCATTTGGAACAAATACATCTACAACATTAAGACTTGATTCAATACTGTTTCCTCAAAAGAAAAAAATCAAATTTAATTATACGGTACGGACTTCTGATAATGATGTTTTCCTTACCAAGATTCAAATCACTGACAGTGTTTTCAGATTTGGTTACCTCTTCGATTATGATGCGTCACAAAAATTTCTGACTGCCATAACTCCCATCACAAGTCTTGAAAAAACAAGAGGATACCAGTTTACGTATTATAATTTTTTACCAGTATATATTGCCCCCGGTGATCCAAATACCGGGATAAGCCAATCTACCAGAAATCAAAATGCCAGAGACCATTGGGGATACTATAACGGTTTTGATAATTTAGATAACCAAATCCCATCAATCGGAGGTCCTGGTGCTAACCGCAATGCAGATTCACTTCATGCTATTGGCAATGCATTAAAGTATATGTATTTGCCGGGTGGAGGATATGTGTATTACGAATATGAACTTAATGATCGATTGCCTTATTTGAAAAGTAATCAGACCATAAGTATCAGTGGCACTTACAATACCACAACGAGCTTAACCCTTACTGATATTGTCAGCAGTCAGCACAATTTTACTTTTAATTTGGCAAATACCGTGTCCCGTACCGGCAACCCACCTTTGTCAGGCACCTGCACTTTTACCGGCAATGTGGTGGATGCTGTTAATACCAATATTGTGTATGCTACTTGTGTTTTTTCCTTATATGATCTTTTTTATAATGGCACCAGAACTTTTAGCTTTAATCTGCCCGACGGAAATTATAAACTGATAACAACATTAACCGGTGGCGGTTCAGTAACAGGTAGTTTTCCTATTACCGTAAACTGGGAAAATAAAACAACCGACAATAGTAAGAATGCTGAAACGGTTGGTGGTTTAAGGATCAAAAGAACTACAAGAAAAAATGCTACTGATGAGCCGAATGGTATTGTTACTGAATACAAATATGTAAGAGCAGATGGCAAAAGTTCAGGCTTTTTAGGTGATATTCCTAGATACGATTACCCCTATCAAGATACCGTAAGAAACGGAACAACTGTTATTACCAGTTATACTGCCGTTAGCAGTGAACCTTTGAGTACCATGAATTACTCCCAGGGTAGCCCGGTTGGGTATAGCCGGGTGGAAGTGTATAAAGGAACGGCAACACAAAATATGGGAAAACAAGTGTACGAATTTACCAACCTTCGGGATGTTGGAAGTAATTTCAGTACCGCTTCATTTCCATTTGCGCCAACTGATTTAAAGGATTGGGGATTGGGTCTTCCGGAAAAAGTCTCTGTATATGACAGCATAGGTACGTTATTAAAGCGCACGACCAATGAATACAGTTACCCAACTACAACGTATAGTTCCAGTGATTATAAAAACATCAAATTAGGTTGGAGCGTCACAACATATAATGGTGATGCCACACAAAGTTCAACTTCCCGGTCACGGGTATTTGTGGCACAGGAATATTATCCTTCTACAGGAAGGGCGGTGCTGAATAAAACTATAGATACAATATATCAATCTGATGGAAGTAAAAACATCAGTTACCAGGTTTATACATACGACCCCACTTATTACAATATAAGTAAAATAACCTCTAAATACGACAGCACAAGAGGCCTTAGCCTTGAAACGAGAATTTATTATCCATATAATTATACAATAACCGGAACTGCCATTAGTAAACTTAGGGACAGCAGCATCCTTACCATTCCGGTATCAACAGAGAAATGGATAACCGGCGATGGCAACGACAGGATCGTTAGTGGAAACATTACTGATTTTCAGCAAATCAGTAATGGGAATATCGTTCCATCGGCAGCTTATGCACTTCAAAGCAATAAGCCGCTCACACTTGCAACCATTACGGCATTTAATCCTGCTTCGCTGGTGCGCAACAGTACTTATTTTGTACAGCAATCTTCCATTCCATCCTATGATGCCAATAATAATCCTTTACAGGTAAATAATGTGGTTACCAATCAAAGCGCTTCTATGATTATGGATTATGCGAACCAGTACGCCATAGCAAAAGTGCAAAATGCTGCGTATGCTGATATTGCCTATACCAGTTTTGAAAGTGATGGTACAGGCAACTGGACAATCGCGGGTGCTCCCAGAGATAATACGGCTGCTTTAACAGGCAAACTCAGTTATAACCTCAGTAATGGCAATGTTACAAAAACAGGCCTTACTACTACAACCAGCTATTTGGTTACTGTTTGGGCTAAATCGGGCGCCACTGTTAACATTAATGGTTCAGCAGGAACGTTGCTTGCGACACAAAATGGCTGGAATCTGTATAGCAAAACAATTACGGGTGTTACTTCTGTCCCCATAAGTGGCAGCGGATTGATTGATGAACTAAGACTGCACCCGAAAGACGCAAATATGGTTACAACCGCTTATGAACCTAATGTTGGGCCAATCAGTATTTGCGACGCAAACAATACGGTGATCTATAACGAATATGATAACCTTAACCGCCTGAAATTAGTACGGGACAAAGACAGAAATATACTCAAAAAAATGGATTATACCGACAGCGCTTTGTTGTTTACCCCTCCCGGTCAATCCACAATTGCCGACTGGCAGCCGAATCTTACGGGTTCGCCGCAAACTGCTATCTCCTGTAAATTAACCGGAGGTGTTAATAACGGCACTTATGATTCTATATATATCGACAGGAATCCTTACAGCAGCACCTATAATACCACTAAAAATGTGTACAAAGGGAATAACCACTGCTCCTGCCCGGTATCCACTGACCCACCATCATTTAAAATAGTTAACAGTGTTTGCGAAGAGGGTTTACGCTATAATACGGCCACTAATTATGTAAAAGACCCCATTACCAATATATGGAGCTGGCAATGTACGTATCATTATGAATGGAGCGATGGAACCAAAAGTGGAGACTATACTGAAAACAATAGTACAGCTTGTGCTCTAGGGCTATATAACCCGTAATTGCTTAACTATAATTAAAAGAAAAAACTTAAAATAAAACAGCAAGCATGTTCATAAAATTATTACTCATCAGTCAACTTTTTGTAACCAGTATTTACACATTACATTTTACCGATATTAATGGTAATACCATACAGTTAAGTAATTACCAGGGCAAAAAAATATTGTTTGTCAATACTGCTTCGAACAGCCTTTATACAAGCCAGTATGCGCAACTTGAACAGTTATACCAGCAATACCATGATAGCCTTGTGGTGATTGCTTTCCCCAGCAACAGTTTTGGTAATGAGCCAGACAGTGATGCAACAATTAAAGATTTTGTTGACAGTAATTATCATGCACATTTTATTCTGGCCTCTAAAGTTTCTGTAAGTGGTAACGATATATCACCCGTATGGCAATGGCTCACCAAAGCCAGAGAAAACGGAGCGATGGATAATAGCGTTGATACTGATTTTTTTAAATATTTAGTAAATGAAAATGGTATGCTGGTGGCTGCTTTTACAGGTTCTGTTGAACCGATGAGTGACCAAGTTAAGAATGTAGTGGAGGCGTGGTAGGGGCAGCCCCTAGCCCCTGAAGGGGGTAAAGGCAAAAAAGAGATTTTATGGGACGGACAGCAGTAATGCTATGAAGCTTTTCTTGCCACGCTCGGTTCACAGTTCCTTATTCATGGCACCAAAAGGCGTGGCAGTTTATCCTGAGCGGAGCCATAGGGCCGCACTCTTAGGATGAAGGTAATACTGCTGAGCTGTGTGTGCTGAACTTAAAATGAATTTATTATACCCTTTAGGGAAAGGGCTTAAATATTCTGTTTATGGATATAAAGAAAATATTACTTGGTGTAACGTGCTTTATTAGTGCGCTTGTATTGCATGCACAAAATACGCCTAACAGTTCAACCGGCCCTGCTGCTGCAAATGCTAAGCGCACACCTGTGTATATACCCGATGCGTCTAAAGACTATGTACGCAGCTTTGTACCACAAAAACCGATAACTGATTCATCTTTGGTAAATATGAATCAGTTGATTGAAGATGTACTGGTAAGTACCCAATATTTTGATGAACTCAGCCGTCCCTTTCAAACGGTAACCAAGCAGGCATCGCCCGGTAAAAAAGATTATGTAAGCCCCGCAGCTTATGATGCTTATAACCGTATGCCCATAATATATATGCCTTATGCGGCAAACGGGGGTACTGATAATGATGGAAAATTAAAAGGTAATGCATTTAGTGCTGACTCCACATTTTATAAAGGGCAGTTTGGCAGTGAGCAGGTGTATTATGGTGAGAACGTATATGATGGCAGCCCAATGAACCGGGTACTGAAACAGTATGCACCGGGCAATAGCTGGGGCGGTAGTGCAAAAGGTGTTGCAACCAATACAAGGGCCAATACAACAGCAGACAGTGTAAGGCTGTGGACAATCGCTATCAGCACAGAAGATGATGTACCTGCTTCAACTACCGCTTATACTGCAGGCAGCCTGATGGTGGAAGAAGTAACCGACGAAAGGGGCATAAAAGCCATAAAATATATAAACCAACTGGGGCAAACGGTGCTTACCAAAACACAGCTTGCCGCAAGTCCCGGCACAGCGCATGTGGGCTGGCTTTGCACTTATTATGTTTACGATGAAGCAGGCAGCCTGAGGTATGTAATTCCACCAAAAGCAACTGAAGCGTTAAATGCCAATACATGGAATTTTGCTGCTGGCCCGCTTACGGGGATGGGATTCAATCTTTGCTATGCATACTGGTACGATAACCAGGGCAGGGTAATTATGAAACGCATACCCGGTAAGGGGAAGATATACATTGCCTACGATAAGATGGACCGGGTTGTAATGACCGAAGACAGCAGCCTGAGATCAACCAACCAGTGGACATTTGTAAAATATGATCCCCAAAGCAGGCCCATAAAAACAGGGCTGATTACAATGACCGGTTTAACCAAAGACCAGGTAATTACCAATGCAGCAGCGAGCTATGATTACCCCACCCTTAGCGGCACCTATACTATAATGAGTGAAACTTATTTTGATGATTACAGTTTTGTAAGTGGCAGTATACCCACGGGTACATTGGACAATACCAATATTACCGGCACCAATTTTATTACCAGCTATAATACCAGCCCTGAATATGCACAACAGCCGACACAGAGCAACCGCATCAGAGGCAGGGTAACCGGCAGTAAGAAACTGGTACTCAACAGCAGCCCGGCTACCTGGCTATACAGCGTAAATATTTACGATGACCATAACCGGGTAATACAAAGCAAGCAAACCAATTATACCGGTGGTACGGATGTAGCTACAGTACAATATAGTTTTAGCGGCAGGGTATTAAGGAGCCACCTTGCCCACCAGTTTGTGAGCACCACTACCCTAAACCATACCCTGCTTACCAAATACAGTTACGACCATGTGGGCAGGCTGAAAACGATTGTAAAGAATATTGACGGCAAAGGAGATAAAACCACCCTGCAAAACACTTACAACGAACTAGGCCAGTTGAGCAGCAAAATACTCGGTAGTAGCCTTGAAACACAAAACTACAGTTACAATATACGGGGCTGGCTGCTGGGAATTAATAAAACTTATACAGAAACTGCAGCGAGTACCAGTAATTATTTTGGGGAAGCATTGTTTTATGATTTTGGTTTTACCAATACGCAAATAAACGGCAATATAGCAGGTGCAAAATGGAAGGGCGCAGGGGATGGCATACAGCGGGCTTATGGTTTTGGGTACGACAACAGCAACAGGTTAACCAAAGCAGATTTTACGCAACAGAATGATGGCAGTACTTCATGGACAAGCGATAAGATGGATTTTAGTGTAAGTGGCCTAAGCTACGATGCCAATGGCAATATACTGAGCATGAAACAAAGGGGCGTAACCATTAACACACCCGCTACTATTGACTCGCTTACGTACCAGTATTTTGCCAACAGCAACCAGTTGCAGAAAGTAACCGATGGCATAACTGATATGGGGCCCTGGAGTGATTTTAAAGACACTGCAATTGCAGCAGATGATTATGTGTATGATGTAAACGGCAATATTGTAAAAGACAACAACAAGCATATACATACCAGTGTGGGCGGCAATGGCATTACTTATAATTTTTTGGATAAAGCCACCAGTATTACCGTAAACGGAAAGGGAACAATCGCTTATACTTATGATGCGGGTGGTGCCCTTTTACAAAAAATAAGTACCAATACAAAAACTGGGTTAAAAACAGTGATTACTTATGTTGCAGGGTTTGTTTATCAAAAGATAATGCCTGCTGCCACAACACCTTCAACGGTTGCAGATACACTGCAGTATGCACTGCATGAAGAAGGCAGGATAAGATGGAAGTTTACCAGCGGTGCAACGGGTGTATTTGTGTATGATTATTTTTTGAAAGACCATTTGGGCAATGTACGCAGTGTAATAACAGAAGAAAACCAGCAGGATTATTACCCTGCGGCCACATTGGAAGGTACCTACAGCGCTTCGCCACCGGATGCAAACAGTATGGTGAATTATGAAAAGCTGTTTTATGCAATAGACAATAATTATATTACCGATGAAGCAAATATTGCTTCCTGGTCATCTGCAACAGGTAAGGATTATTTTAACCATAACGGTAACCCGCCTGCTAATTTAAATTACCCATCTGGTTGCACACCCACACAAACTGCCGCAGGTACAAAACTTTATAAACTGAATGCGCTGACCAATAAAACAGGTTTGCAGTTTATGGTAAAAGTAATGGCGGGTGATACATTGGATGTTTTTGGCAAGAGCTATTATTTAAACACTGCAACTCTTAATGATGCCAACAGTTTACCACTTGATGCGGCAACGATTTTGGGCGGTTTACTGATAGCCCCCAATAGTGCTGCAGCAATTAAAGGCGTAACCCAAACGCAACTGAATAATGGTAACAGCGGATTGATACCTGCAAGCTTTATAAGGGGCAATAATGGTGAAACCACTACCACGCCCAAAGCTTATATTAACTACATTTTCTTTGATGAGCAGTTTAAATTTGTAAGCGGCGGTGCAAGCAGGGTGGGCAGCAGCAATACGGTAAAAGACCATTGGAATGTTGATGCAGTATTGCAGAATATTAAAGTGCCAAAGAATGGTTATGTGTTTGTGTATGTAAGCAATGAAAGCAAGGTTGATGTATTTTTTGACAATTTACAAGTGATACACAAGCGTGGGCACCTACTACAGGAAAGCGCCTACTACCCTTTTGGTGGCACTATAACAGCAATAACCAGCCAGGCTGCGGCATTTGGCGGCGGGGGTAACAACTATAAATTTAATAGTGGCACCGAACTGAACAGCGACTTTGATGTGGATTATTATGAAACGTATTATCGTAACTATGATCCGCAAGTAGGAAGATTTACAGGAATAGATTTACTTGCAGAGCTTACTACTGATTTTACACCTTATCAATATTGCGCAAATAATCCTGTATACTGGAATGACCCTACAGGTGCTGCTTTAGCTGATCCAGGTTTACCCCCCGTTACAGTTATTGGGTATACACATAAAAATAAAAGTATTAATCCTTTAGTATGGAATATGATTTTATCAGATATGGGAAGCGGTGGAGGAAGTGATTGGATATATGGAGGCAATGGAGGAGGTGGGTCTGAGGGTACTAATAGCGGTGGTTCAGGATGGGGTTTTTATAATGCAAGTGGTGGCGGTGATAATGGAAGTGATGATAGTAGGAGAAGAGAAGGACGTGATACCAGGAGAAGATGGAGGGATGAGAATCGAGAAAGGAGAACTAATCTTTCGCTTTTCGATGAAAGAGGGAGAGAATTATTAGGACGATGGCTTGATGGATCAGGAAAAACATTAAATACTAAAAACGGAGTTTGGGGAGAATACATGAAGAATGATCAATTATTAAACAAACAAATTTTAGATGTTTTAAAAAAGGATGCTTCCATTCGTAATGAATCTGGTAAAGTGAATTTTCAGTTTCACGCAGAAATTGAAAATGGGTATCTAACAGGCTATGAAATGTTACACGGGACAGTTACACCGTTGGGGGATTTTCAAATTAATGGAACTGCTAAATTTATTAATTCTAATCAAATACAATATAGCTTATCTCTAACATGGAATGACGTTATAGATCCAAATGCTACATATGATACTGATACTAAACTTTCTAAAGTATTAAACTTCTTTTACAGTCCAAAAGATTATGAAGTACACATAAATTGGGAAGATACTTTTAATATTATTTTGATAACCGATGAATAATTTTAAACTTTAAATCTTGTTTTATTTATGAGAACACGTTTGCTGAAAACCTTTTTATTAATGATAATATTTTCTTGTAACAATAGTAAAGATTATTACAATTGGTCAAAAAGGATTATAAATAAATATGGTAATTATCATTTGCTAAATAGACCGTATGTAATTAAAGTGGATAACAACAAAGGGCTACTTGATTATAGTTTGCTTGATAGTATGAATAATCCTCTTATAAAACCAAATGAGCATATTGGAGTTTATAATAAGTGGAGTTTATATTGGGACGATAGTAAATCTTGGTTATGGGTTTTCAGCTCTGATATTGGTGTGTTTGTATGGTTACAAGATGAAAATAAGAAATATAAACAGGTAACTTTAAAAAGTTCGGATACAGATTTGATTGCACAGATACCCAAAGAATTTTATTCAATTTTTCCTACTGCATTTAAGAAAATTTATTTGAGATAATTTGCAGATGGTATTTTTTATGCCCAGCCGTGCCTATCCCCCACTCACCGTAATAATAGTTTACCGCAACTAATATTTCGTACTTAATATGCTGCCATGAAAACCCAACGTACAAGAGAGTGACACAAGCGGCGATGCTATGAAAAACTATAGCTGGTAACAAAAAAGTTCTTTGAAATAATTGCTTGCCGGTTTTGTCTACCAGAAAACAATGGCCAGTGCAACCAGTTCTGGGACAGTACCCGATACATTGCAATATGCACTGCATGAAGAAGGAAGGATACGCAATGCATTAAAGAAAAACAGCAGCACGGGTGCTATGTATTATGCGCTAGAGTATGATTATTTTTTAAAAGACCACTTGGGGAATATACGCACAGTAATAACTGAAGGAAAAGATACTGCTGTGTATGTGGCTACTATGGAAGCTGCCAACCAAACTACAGAACAGGCGTTGTTTGATAATGAATACGACCCTGTAAATACAGTGGTTGCAAAGCCAGTTGGGTTTGATACAAACGGTGGTAATACACAGGTAACGAAACTGAACTCCGCTACAGGCACCAATAAACCAACGGGGCCGGGGCTTTTATTAAAAGTAATGGCGGGGGATAAAATACAGATGAGCACCTACGCCTGGTACAATACAGCCGTGCAGCCACCGGGCGGGGCGAACCCTTTTACAGATTTGCTGAGTGTGTTGACGGGAAGTGTAATTGGTAACAGTGGCGGCAAACTTACTACAGGTTTAACAACAAGTGTAAGCAATGCCATAAGCCCCAACCTTACCAGTTTTATTAATAACAGGGCATACAACAGCAGCAGGCCAAAAGCATACCTGAACTGGATATTACTGGATGAGCAGATGAATTATGTATCTGCGGGTAGCAATGCTACACAGATACCTACCGTAACTGGCGGTGCAGCAAAACAGGCTGTAGCACCTGCCCTGCAAACCATGCCAAAGAGTGGTTACCTTTACGTTTATGTAAGCAATGAAAGCACACAGGATGTTTATTTTGATGATATAACTGTACAGCATTTTACAGGGACATTGGTAAGTGAAGAAAGCTATTATGCTTTTGGAGAGAGCATGGCTGCGTTGAAAAGCAGTGCTGCATTGAAAACGCAAAACTGTTATAAGTTTAATGCAGGTACTGAGTTGAATGAAAGTTTTGATGTTGATTATTATGAAACAGCGTTTAGGAATTATGATGCGCAGATAGGAAGGTTTACGGGAGTGGATGCAATGGCGGAAGAAACCATGCATTTAACTCCTTACCAGTTTGGAGGCAATGACCCAATTGCTTATAATGACCCAACGGGTTTACTATTAAAGCGTTCTGATCAAATGGAGGAAGAGGGAGCCAGTGGATATGGAAATTGGGATGATGTGGGAAATAGTTTTAATGAAATGGACCAGGAATTAGCATATGAGGCAGGGATAAGAAGTTGGGCTGATGCTGTAAAAGCTGAGAGAGAAGGGAGCGCAAGTAATAAGTATGGAGGTGTTCAGTTTCACGGGGCAGCAGCAAGAAGTGCTTTTATAGCATTATTAAATGCCATTAATAACCCAAAAGCTGATGGTAGCTGGTCTATTACTTATGGAACAAATAAACAAGGCAGCATTGGTTTTTGGGAGCCTTATAGTATAAATAAAAGTGATTATGTTAATAGAGAAGATGTTGCAGAGGTGGGTACTAAGTTTGTAAGTTGGGATGCATATTTTAATGAGGTGGATCAACATATAGGCTTTAATTTTAATGCTGGAATATTTTCTAAAATTATTATTGACTTTAAATTTAATACTTCAATTTTCAATAGGGCAGATAACACATTACAATATCATCTTAATGAACTTAATTTCAAGTCAACAGGAGTTAGGGTCGGATGGTCTGCAGAGATGGAAAAATCAGCGGTTAAGCATGATCTAGGATGGCTGGATTTTAATCTTTATTTTAAAATTAATTGGGGCTATGGCTTGGCACTATATACTCAATACTATATGATCAACATTACTTATGGGATAGGGGAACCTGCAGTAACGATATGGCAAATGAATTCTGTTGGTAATTATACCAAATTAATTGAAAGCACTTTTTACCCAGAAATGTATCCTATTTTAGACGATGATAAATATTAGTTAACATGAAAAAAAAAATAAAAATCCCAAAATGGATTATTCTTTCCTTGAATGTGTTAAGTTCTATTTTAATTGTAATTATTGCTATAGGTTCAATTGAACAAAATAAAACAATTGTAGAATCTTTTACAGAGAATAAGTTCATACAGTATTTCTTATATTTTCTACTATTTCGGGTGGCCTATAAATTATTGTCAGATGCAACAATAAAGTCAAAAAAATAAATATATTTCTTCCCATCTGCTCCGGTGCGTGTCCCCATTCTGGCGCGTATGCAGGATGGTTAATGTGTGTTGGCGTACTTGTGCCCTTGTTACCACAATTAATATTTTCTGGGTGTTGTTAAAAGCTGCTTCAACTTCCGAACGCACAAGGGAGTGACACAAGCGGCGATGCTGTGAAATACAAATGCCGGTAACAAAAAGATAGAGTTTATAGAAACGACATTTTATTATGAGCCTAGCGGAAGAATTACTATGAAGCCCAATTGCGTCGCACACTTCGGCGTTCTGCTCTATACTATGCAATGGCAAAAAGCCACATTTATATGTAAGCAATGAAAGCACACAGGACGTTTACTTTGATGATATAACTGTGCAGCATTTTACAGGGCCACTAGTAAGTGAAGAAAGCTATTCTGCCTTTGGGGAAGGCATGGCTGCCCTGAAAAGCAGTGCTGCACTTAAAACACAAAACTGTTACAAGTTTAATGCAGGCACAGAACTAAATGAAAGTTTTGATGTGGATTATTACGAAACGGCATTTAGGAACTATGACGTACAAATAGGGAGGTTTACTGGGGTAGATAAGATGGCAGAGAAAACAATGCATTTAACACCGTACCAGTTTGGGGGGAATGACCCAATTGCTTATAATGACCCTACAGGGCTTCTGCTTAAAAGGCAAGATCAATTGGAGGATATGTACTCAGCGACAATGGAGGGGGGTGGCTGGAATTCGTTGGGGTTACTGGATGATGGCGGTGGATTTGATATTAGTTCTTCTACATCGCATCTTAACAGATGGCATGCTTTGGAAGCTTTTGAAGGCGATTTCTCACAAGCCTGGAGTACTATGAAAATGGGAATAAAAAAAGGATTGAATTCTGAAATTGGAGGAAATGTAAGTAATGATGGAAGCTTTACTGCATTTAATAGCCAAAAAGATGCATTTGCCAGTGGAGTTATCCAAAAGTACCAAGGGGATTTATCGAAAATGACATTCAATGAAGTGGTGGCGTTGGTAAAGTTGCAAGGGAGTGGCTCAGGAGGAGATAATTCAGGAGGAGGGGGAACGTATGTTGGATTGGAGAAGCTTGATGGTGCTAATAACTCTTCATCCTGGCTGCCAACTAACTTAGAGTACTTTGCTACTTTATTAGAAGAAGATGGATTAATTGTCGGCGTGACTTCTGCTACAGTGCAACCACAACCTGCAATAATTCAGGAGTATGGACCTAAAGGCGTTATCACTACCTATAATATTGTGATAGTGGATCCTATGTTTGAGGTTCTTACAGCTCTTCCAAATATATGGGTTGATATTCGTTGGACTTTTTATCTGTCTGTGAGAACAACAATAACAAAAAATGGAAAGCTCCGAAGTTCTTCTACTGAAAGTAATTTCTGGGAACACGAAAAAACTTTTTGGGTAGGGGACTAGTGTTTTCATAAGTAAAAAAATTACAATAAAATGGAAAACAATAAAAAATCATTACAACAAGCTATCAATTCAATAAAACTTGTAGCAGAGAAAAAGGGTAAGAATGTAACCGAAGAAGAAATCGCTAAGCAAGCAAACCTTTCTATTGAGCAATTGCATGCTTATTTGAATGGTGATAAGAATTTGCCAGATGGCTTAATAATCGAACTATTGTCATCTTATGGCATTAAAATAAGAGAAGTGCATTTTATCGAGCAAATATATCTTCCAATACCTCCGATGCCGCTGGAAGATGAAGCAGAAAATGAGGAATAATGGTCTCTCTCCGGCTTAGTCGGCAAGGAATGCGCCAAACCATTGTAGCAAAAAGCATTGGTCTGTAGTGTCGCTTTTATGGAATGCTTATAGCTGCAATATTTCTCGGATAATTTTTATGCTTCTGATTTTTAAATTTCTATTATTTGCTTCGATCTTCGATTAGATAAAAGCTCATTTATCATCTAAACGCACAAGAGAGTGACACAACAGGCGATGCCATGAAATACAACTGCTGGTACAAAAAAAAGAGGAACTGTGAACCGATCCCAAAACTTTCGGGAAACAAAAGCCTGATACATGATCTGCTGCCGGGGCAATCATTGTATTTTTTTATCTGAAGTAAGGGCTTAACTGTGGCAGCTGCAACCTGTTTCACATTTTGCAATATTTATTTTTATGGGGTAACCCAGTAATATTTCTTCTTCCAGTGCTTCACGAACTTCATCGATGATCACGTCAAGAATAAAATCTTCGTTTGTTAATCCTGATGCGGCTTTTAAATAAACTGATTTTTTATCTCCGGCTTTCAAACCTTCCAGTTGTAACTGCAACAATGATTGTATTGCAGGTGAGCCATGCAGGTAAATTACCGGATCATTATTCATGATATTTTCAAGAATTTCTCCGGAGCTGTTCTTCATAATATAGCGCATGGATACCACACTGTTCTTAGTAATCTCTTTCATATTAAACCTGTTTTCCGTTTACAACAGTTTTATTTAAATTAATGGTTCCGTAAACCGTTTTTAAATTGGCTTTCCCGGCTTTGAAACTTACATTTCCAAACCCGGTTTCAGTAGAAAGAAAAGAAGTAAAATCGCCAACCTTTGAATCGATGTATAATGTTTTATCTACCGCATCATAACGCACACCTGTGAGTGCCTGTAAATACCCATAACTTGATAACGCCCTTGCATACCAGTGGCCACATTCATACTCATTGAAAGGGTTTCTGATGCGGCCATCATACCGGTTTCGGCTTGCACGAACAATATCAAGGCCTTCCTGTACATTACCCATCAGCATCAGGTGTGAGGCAACCTGGTGTTCAATGCCCGTCCACACTTCATCGCTGTAAACAAAGGGTAAAGAAAGTTTGCCGCCTTTGGGCCATGTACACAACAACAAACCGCCTTCATCTCCCAATGCATAAGCGGGGCGCTGCGGGTTGGCATGTTCACTTAAATTTTCTTTCAGGTTGTATTTATGTACGGCCTTTAAATGGCTTTTTATTTTAGAAGCATCAACGGGATCATTCAAACCACACATTCGTGCAATCCACGCACCCAGTACACCATCAGATAAGCAACCTTTACCATATTGATATTTTGGACCTTCTTTCTGTAAAAGCTCTTTTGCTTCCTGCGAGTATTCGCCACCAAAAGATTGTGCAGTGGTCGGATCTTTTGCATTCAAACCTTTGAATTGAATATCCTGTATAAAATATTCACCATCGAATAAGGTGGTTTCCATTATTGCCCTTCCACGATCTGCGAGTGTTTTGTATAAGCTCACATCTTTACCTAAGAAAGTTCCCATTGCAACAATGGCATTAAGCGACCCCAGATAAAAACTCGAATGCATACCATCGGGTCCCCAGAATTCTATGTC
>Ga0116184_10000867_pt1 | contig 32011 bp, 36 predicted proteins | sample AD_JPNNA5_MetaG_FD_89886 | JGI IMG/M metagenome (GOLD analysis project Ga0116184, IMG submission 89886) | Active sludge microbial communities of municipal wastewater-treating anaerobic digesters from Japan - AD_JPNNA5_MetaG | ecosystem: Engineered > Bioreactor > Anaerobic > Digestate | place... | reverse complement strand
TGCTCAACTATTCTTTGAAATAAAAGCTGATATTTCTTTTATTCTTGAATGTAGGGCTATAGAGAAAGCATTAGAGATAAAAAATTTAAACAAAATTAATCTTGATTATGAACATGATAATACCATATAGGGTTAGTGGGATCAGGCTCAGTCACATCATAAGATTTTTCAAAAAAGTTAGAATTATCATACCTGTTTTTTATTGGTCTCTGTATAAACCCTGTCTTTACTTTTCTTTTAGCTTCTCTTTTAAGTATTCTATTTATTCTCCAGTCGCTATTAACATACCAGCATATAGGGACTATAATAAGATGACAACCAAGAGAAAATTTTAAAAAAAATCTTATATCTTCATTTTTTATGTTAAAAGCTAAAGGCAATAAAAACCCCAAAAGAACAAGAAGATACATAAGAAACTTAAAAGGAAAACTTTTAGTATTAAATGCTCTTTTTGGTTCTATCTGCCTGTTTCCCCAGCTATTCATACTCCCTATATAAAAACTTGATTTAGGTTCTATAGCCATGACAGTATCTAACCCATAGTAGTTTGCAGCTATCCTCATATTTCTATCCGTAGTAGCAAGGCATACCTCATAATCATCTACATTTTCTTTGGTAAAAAGGGCTGTCCCAACTATCATGTTATCTGCTTTACTTTCAAGCATATTTACAGGAATGTGTCTATCGATAACAGCAAGTCTTTCTTCTGCCTGCATTTGCTCTATATACTGAGAAGCCTTTCTTGCATTGTAAGAGGTGGCAGGGTTATTTTTGAGACCATCAAGCTGTCTTAATACAACAGCAGGCACTACAAAGTAATCTTCTGCTTTATAGGGATTGATTATCTCAGGGTCTTCTATTAAGGTCGATGTGTCTAAAACATAAACTTTAGGAGTCATATCATCATCTCCTTGTTTTAATTATAGGATTTTTTTTGAGATTGTAAAGAAAATATTTCATATAAAGGTATTACTTTTTATTTTTTTCTATGATAGATTTTTAATTTTCCATATATTGCTTAAATTTTAAAAGTAATATAAATTAATATATAATGGAAACGTTAATTACTAACTTTATAACTAAAGTTTCGCACTTAATTTCTCACCCATTATCTCATATAATCCCTTGAAAATACATGCTTTTTAATGGAAAAGCAGCTCCAAATATGGTAGACTTGATTTTGCTAACTAACCAAAATCATACCAGAAAATAAGGAGCTGCCATGTCATATAATAAACCACTTTCACTCTCATTGCAAAAGGAAATTGAAAAGAGCAACCTCTCTCTTGACTCTGAAATCAATAGAGCTTTTAAAACCTTAAAAATTGGATCATTACTTAATCGATCCAATATTATGAAGCAGAAGGGATATGCCACAACTACTCTGTTATATTTACTCCTTTTACTTCCATTCATCATGAAAAGGCTTACCTTCCTGTGGATGGATAATATCCTCAACGCTAAAAAGGATGCCTATTACCGTTTCCTCAATAATGAACATTTCAACTGGCGTGCCTTCATATACAGATTAGCCATGAAGATAATCACCCTATGTGATGATGTCCCTTTAAAAGACAAGACCCTCATCCTCGATGATACCATCTCTAAGAAAACAGACAAAAATATGGAATTGGTCAGTTACCACTTCGACCATACAACACACAGAGGCACTCTTGGCTACCAGTGTGTTCAGTTGGGCTATCACAACGGCAAACAGTTCTTCCCTATTGATGTGGTATTTCATACATCTAAGAAACGACCTAATACTACAATCAAATCCATGGACAAAAGAAGCAGTGGCTATAAAAGAAGAAAAGAGGCATTTCAGAAGAAGACCACCGTTGCCATTGATATGATAAAGAGGGCATATAATCATGTAATCGATGCATCCTTTGTCCTCTTTGACAGCTGGTATGCCCATGATACCATTATTTATGACTGCCTTAAAATAGGATACGGTGTCATATGTAGATTAAAATTAAATGAGGTGAGATACTACTATAATGGTAGCTATTACACCTTAAAACAGCTCTGGCAGCATGTGGCAAGGAAGAAGACAAGAAATATCTGTGGATTTCCCTATAGAGGCATATGTATAAAGGTGACATTACCTAAATCAAAAGAGGTATCACTTCTTTTTGTATCAGATGGAAAGAAGAAGGTGGAGAAAGTAACTGCGAAAGTTTAGTAATATAATATAAATAGTTATGTAATTTGAAAACTTATAATGAAAATTAACAATTTTTTTTATTGGCTGGCGGTTTTTTATGGACTTAAAAACAAAAAGATTTATAATGAAATAAATATTGAGGATATATTATGAATAGACTTTTATTTATTCAAAAAATAGAAGAGCTGGATCCCAATAAAGAGGTTGTTTTAATAAATCTTAATAATAAATCTATCAAATATTCCAACGAGATAATACAACATAGAACCATAACAAAAATTTCTGGAGACGAAGAATTAGTCAGGGCCTATTTTGTTGTTAAGTTAATTAAGGGGCTTGGTTATGATAAAAAAGATATAGAATTAGAGAAAGAATATGAAGCTGGAAGACCCAAAAAAATAAAGCCTCGTATTGATATTTTAGTCAAAGACAGAAGAAATAAAAAAGAGAAGACTTTTCTATTTATAGAGGTAAAATCACCAGATAAATTTGAACATGATAAAGAATACATACGCTCACAGTTATTTGAACTGGCTAAACTTGAAGATAAAAAATCCCCCATTACTTATTTAGTTTATTGTTCGGCTGAAGATAAAGACGATGGCATAAAAGAATCAAACATAATAATAGACTATCTGACATATTCGGATTATGAAGATTGGTTAGAAAAAGGTAAATTAGCACTTGATGAACTTCCTAAAGAATATGGTGAACCACGAAAAGTAAAATATATTCGTGGAGTTAATGATTTAGACACAAAAGTGCCCAAATCAAAATTTGACTTAATAAGAAAAGATTTACATAATGTTTTATGGGGTGGTGGGGGAACTAACTATAATGAAGTTTTTGTAAATCTTGTTAAAATATTCTTAGCAAAAATTTATGATGAAAATAATACTGATGAAAAACAACCTTATACTTTTCAAATAGAATATAAAGGAAAAACCCCTGAAACTCCACAAGAAATTTTCAAAAAAATAAATGAGTTGTATTTAGATGGTTGTAAAAATTATTTAGGTTATAGTGAAGAAGAATTAAAAAATGAAGGGTTAAATGAAAGGACTGTATCTGCAAATAAAGTGCGTTATGTGGTTGAGCAATTACAGGGTATTTCACTAACAAAAAATGATGTTAATCAAAATGATGTTTTAGGTGATTTCTTTGAGAGTATTGTAACCGAAGGTTTTAAGCAAGATAAGGGGCAATTTTTTACACATGGAAACATAGTAAAATTTATTATATACGCTTTAGGTATTGACGATTTTTCAATTAATCATGTAAATAAGTATAAATCATTACCTTTTATTATTGACCCTGCCTGTGGCTCTGGAACATTCTTAATTGATGTAATGAAAATGATTACTGCAACAATAAAACGGAGAAGAAAATCAGAGATTAGCACCTCTAAAGATGTTCAATTATTTGTTCAATACAAACTACCAGATATTAAAGAGAATACTTGGGCTTATGATTATCTGTATGGTGTGGAATTGAATCCAGATTTAGCATTGGCAACAAAAGTTAATATGGTTTTACATGGTGATGGAAGTGGAAATATTTTTGCTAAAGACGCGCTGCTCCCTTTTGAAAAATATGAAAATAAGATAAAAGTAAGCATTTTAGCTAAATCCAAACTAATACAAAATTATTATGACAAAGAACTGAATGAACAATTTGATTTTGTTATCTCTAATCCCCCATTTTCAATAAAATTAGATAATGATACTAAACGTTTACTCCCTAAAACATTCATTTATGCAGAAATGGGAAATTCTGAAAATTTATTTATTGAAAGATGGTATCAATTATTAAAAGAGGGTGGAAAACTTGGCGTGGTATTGCCAGAAAGTATTTTCGATACTGGTGAAAATCAGTATATTCGTATGTTTTTATTCAAATATTTCAAGATATTAAATGTAATTTCTTTGCCAAGTGGGAAAGATGGTGCATTTCAACCATATACTCTAATAAAAACAAGTCTTTTATTCGCCAAAAAAAAGACCAAAGCAGAAGTAAAAGAATGGGAAAAAGAGTGGAGAGAATCCTCAAACAAATATGCTAAATTGAGAAGAAAAATTAATTTAATTATAAAATCAAAAGAAGATTCAGAAGAAAATAGAGAAGTAATTAAAATATACCTAAAAAGTTATTTTAGTGAAGAAGACTCTGAATTAACCGTTCCAGAATTATTGGAAAAACATAATGAAGATATTAAGGAAATTGATAAAAATAAAGACTGGTGGGTATTTAGTGAAGTTTCTAAAAAATTTGATTACGAAATATTTATTGCACATGCAAAGAATTTAGGTTACCATAGGACAAAAAACAGGGAATTTAAAAGAGAAAATGAACTTTTTTCATTCGATGACGAGTTTTATGTTTCTTACAATTTAAAAAATCCGGAAACAATACTTGATTTTATCAGAACTAAAAAGAAAATTAATGAGCCAGATAGGTTTTATATTAATTTTTCTGATATAGCAAACAGTATAAGCTTAAGATTAGACCATCGCTTTTATAGATATAAAATATTTGAAGAACCACTAATATTGTCCAATTATAAGAAAAAACCAATTCTTCTTAGAGAGGTAATTCTAGATATTAGAAATGGAAAGGATGTTCAAAGAGAATCATATTCTGTGGACGCTAACGGTTCTACGATAGAAACAGATTATAAATATATTACTGTTAATAATATTAAAGAAGAAGGTTTTGTAATAGACGAAGTAATAAATTTAATGGTAAAAACAGGCGAAAAGTTGAGCAAATTTAAACTAGAAAAAAATGAAATTATAATAACTCGTTCTGGAACTGTAGGTATATCAAAAGTTTTTGACATAGATGAAGAAGAAACAATCTTTATTCCTTCAGGTTATTTAATAATTGTTAAAGTCGATGAATCAAAAATAAACCCTGAATTTTTAGAATTTTTCTTAAATTCAAAAATAATGAAAAAATATTTTGATGTTTTTGGAACTGGGAAAACACAAAAAAATATCTCCCAGAGGGATATTAAAAGGATCCCTATACCTTCTTTAAATTTAGAAGAACAAAACGAAATAACTTCTTTTTACAGAAAGAAAAAAGAAAAAATATTTAAATTAATTTCAGAAAAAACTCAAGAAATAAAAAAACTAAATGAAGAATTGGGAGAAGTTATCCCTTCAAAGGTTTTAAAGAAGAAATTGGAAATAAAATTTGAAGAAGAATAAAAAACCTCTGGGTCGCAACCCAAAGGGAGCCATGAGCATCTGCTGCATGGGGAGGATTTATTTAAGATAAAATCTGTAAAAAACTTTGTAAAGAAAAAAATATTATTGGTGATTAAAAAGAAAAATCTTTAAAAAATCTTTTTCTCTAACAAAATCCGAATGTCTTTTAATCTCATTTGATGTTTGAACTATATCAGGACAGCAGGCCCATATTACCTGCAAACCGTTAATTCTTGCAACCTTCATGGCGGGAATTACGTCTAAGTCGCATGAAAAAATCATAACCCTATCTACAAGTTTATTATAGGCTACATGGGCTATATCTAACCCAAGCAGCATATCAACTTGTTTTTGGTCAAAAATTGGCTGATTATTTTTATCAAGACCTCTGTATTGAATTTTACCTTTTCTTAAAGCGATATAATCTTTAGACTGAATCTTTTCGATAAAGTTTTTATTGAATGGTTATAAATAGGCGTAGTTTTATAATCAATCCCATCTACAATCCCACCGTATGGCTCGCACAAATAAATAAAAATTCTATATATTTCTTCAATCGATTTATCTATAAAGAACTCAATAAACTTTAAGACATTATCAACATTATTATAATTAATATACATTTTGTGTTTTTTTGAGGCTTGTTCAAATATGCCTTTACGGATATTTTCCCAATCAACGAAAATTGCTACTTTCTTTTTCATTAGAAAAAAATTTAGGGAGGTTTACCGGCTACTTTTTCTGTGACCGACCTCCCAGAGGTATTTTGTTTATTGCTGTATATAAAGATTATCGTCATTATTTAAAAAAAGTCAAGGATTTTTTTATATTTTTCCTAATCATTTTTTTGCATTCCCTTTATCACCGTTTTATTTTTTTTCATGGGTTTTATTTTATTATTTTTCTTTTATTATTCTGCATTGTAAAAAAGTAATATATATATAACTAACAGTTTTGTAGGCCACGAAATCTTACCTGTAGAGCTAATCGGCTTATGGCGTATAGTCCCCAAAAACTATTGTCATGCGAAAGGCTGGTCAGCTCCCACCCGACAATAACCACCTGCAAAGGTGAAATCAAAACAAAAAAGGAGGTTTATTATGGATTACGGTCTTGTGTTGTATGGCCCGAAAGGGCTGTATACGGTTACTGGCTATGTAGCACCCCCAGATTCACAAATCTTGGGGGTTTGGGTGCAGTTGATAGTTGGGGATGTTGTAGTTGAGGAAACTTTACCAGCGTTAATGCCAACTCCTAATATTGAGGCACTTGACAAACTCGTTGAGGTCGCAAAGGCAAGGTGCTTACAAAAACTAAACGAAAAATTTCAAATCGAAAGCAAGTTTATAAATGCTTTCGGACCCAAAAAAGGAGGTAATAATAATGGATTCTTTAACAGGCTCCCGTTTACCAAAAAGGGTGAAATTCACCCCCACGCCTCAGATTAAAAAATCGGAAAAACCTGCACAAAAACCTGTCCCAACTCTTTCTACTTCTTCTGATTCCACTTTCTCCTATCTCGACCTGATTTATTATTTCATTGTTGTTTTCTCTGTTCCTGCTATAGCTCATTACATTTTATGCTTTTTCAACTAAGGGGCTTTATGCCCCTTTTTTTGTTTTAAAAGTAATACTTTTACAAACACTTTGAGGAGGCTGATTAATGTCGCTTAACACAACAACTGATATTTTCAATTTAACCATACAAAATAATAGCTCTTTCTCTCTAACCGATAAAACTGCCGTTATTCAAATGTTCTTATCGATATTAAAACAAAAAGACATTTATCTTTATAAACATTCTATTTTTACAACAAAGTTTGCTCTTGCCGTTGCCGATGAAATTAACCTCAATAATCAGGTAAAAGACCTGTTGAACAACGCCTCGCTAATCCATGATATAGGAAAACTTTTATTACCCGAATATATCCTTTTAAAAGGTGAAGATAATTTAACAGGAGACGAATACAGATACATAATCAAACACCCTACTTATGCTAAAAACATTCTTTCTCATTTCAACGGTCTCTTTTCAGATGAGGCAAACATTATCGAACTGCACCATGAAAGATTTGACGGTAAAGGATACCCTTTCGGTCTATCGGGCAATGACATACCGCTTTTATCAAAAATAATCTCTGTTGCCGACTCTTTTTCTGCCATGATTGAGGAAAGACCATATAAAAGACCATTACCGCCAGAAAAAGCAATAAAAGAGCTTGTTTATAACAAATCTACCCAATTTGACCCTGAAATTATAGATATTGCCATACCAGCGATAGATAAATTTTACAGTAATACTATATATGATGGAAATAGCTGGTAATATATCCTATATCAAAATTTTAAGCGACTCTCTATCTATATGGTTTGTTGTTTCTGATTCAGATAAAAACATAGACCATTTGAAAAAAGAGAAAAAGAAACTGCTTTCTTTTACTATATCAGATAACAGTAAAAGAAAAATCTGGTTTAAAGGAGAAATTATATCCATAGGGTTGAGAGAGAATGCCTACTTTGTTGTCCATACAGCAATTAACAAGGCAGTAATAGATAAGCTAATCGATATGAGAAAAGAACTCTGTTTTATAAAATTTGGGACTGTTGATAGCAACTCTGATGAAAAAGAACCTGAAAAAGAATCTCAGGGTATGGCTAATAAAACAGGAATCGATGAACCTCTTGATGAATTAAAAAAATTACTCACAAAAGCATCTGAAAAAACAGGCAAGAAAAAAGAAGACATTCTCAAGCAGGTAACCACTTTCAAAAAGGATGACAGAATTTATAAAGGCAAGGAACGACCAGAGGATTTATCAGAAAAGCAGAGAGTTATTGCCATAGACAAAATTAAAAAATTTTATCTGTAAATAAAAAATATAAACAAAGGAGAAAATGTATTACATATATTCAAGACAGAGGGGAAAAATCAATAAAATAAAGACGTTTCTTAAAATGAAAGATATAGAAACAGTTGAAACAAAAGACAGCGACTATATCTTTGTTTATGAAGATCCGACAAATATATTGCCTGCATTTTTAAAGGCAGGAATAAAAATTGAAAAGATACCTGAAAACGAATATTACCTGCCCATGTTTAAAAATTACGGTGCATTGGCTTTCCTGTTTGAAAAGTTTATCCCTAAAGAGGGAATGGTAGTTAAAGTCAACAATGGTATCTATAAAGGATTGAACATCAAAGGAATTGTAAAAGAAGTTGGCAAAAATACCTGCACGGTAGAAGTATCTGTATGGGGTAAAATCACAAAAATCAATGTTAAATTTGAAGATTTAGAGCCTGTGCAAGAGGAACTGCTGGGATAAATCTGTTAGTCTGTTTATATTGAAGCAGATGTGACAGGACGATTATATACACATACTTTAGTGAGTTTACTTTTTATGTTTTGTTCGGCAATCTTGAGGTCATAAGCTGTCTGGAGATTAATCCAGTATTGAGGGGATTGCCCAAAGGCACGACCAAAAAGCAAAGCCAACTCAGCGGTAACGGGTCTTTGTCCTTTAATTATATGAGATATTCTCATAGGAGATATACCTATAGACCGTGCAAATTCGGCCTGAGATATTCCCAATTCGTCGATAATTTCTTTTAAAAAAACTCCCGGATGAATCGGTGGAAGTTTGTTTTTCATAAATGCCTCCTTAATGGTAATCGGTGATTTCGACATCGTATGCTTCACCATTTTCGAATCTAAAACATAATCTCCATTGGTCATTAATGCGAATACTCCATTGGCCAGCCCTATCCTTTGTAAGCAATTCAAGGCGATTAGAAGGTGGCATACGCAAATCATCTATAACCGTTGCAGCGTTAAGCTGAGTGAGTTTCATTATAGCACGTTTCAGAACATCAGGCGGAAATCGTCTCGATTTTCCTGTAGTAAAAAGCCGTTTAGTCTCAGAATCAGCAAAGGACTTAATCACTATAATTAGTATAAACATTTTGTTTATAAATAACAATAAAAAAAGGGAGCCTTTAAGCTCCCTGATTGTTAGCAGTAGACCCTAAGATATAATCTACCGCCTTCTGAGCAGATGAAGCAGCCTCAAGGATGAGTTTTTTGTCCTTTTTAAGGACTTCTGCCCACCCCTGAATGTAGGCAACAGAGTTGTTAAAAACTTTTTCTGCAATCCCTGTTTGATTACAAAGGAAACTGCTTCCTATTTCCGCTACAAGTTCTTCATTAGTGTATTTGTTCGAACCAAAAAATCCGTTTAAATTACGGAAAAGTCTGCTTTCATGCCCTGTGCTGTGAACTACCTCATGAAACAAAGTTGCATAAAAAAATTCCGAACTCACGAAAAATTCACGTGAGGGCATCTCTATTTTATCAAGGGTGGGAATATAGCAGGCTTCATTATAGCCAAAATCAATTATTGGTGGTTCAGGCATACCACTAATAATTTGTTCGCAGGCTTTAATAGGATTATTTATTTTGTTAATTTCCCTGTCTTGCAATGCTTTCATTTCAGGTAACTCGCACTGCTCGATGTTGAAAACATAGCTGTATCTTAAAATTTTTTTAACCCTTTTTTCTGTTGCCTTTTCTGCCATTTCTGTTTCCGTTTCCTCTATTTCCTTTCCCGTTACCGCCACTGCCTCAACAGGTTTTTTCTTATCAACTACTTCAACCTCGCCATAAAAAACAACGAGGTTGCCCTTTTCGCCTTGTTTTACCTTTCCGCCCAAATGTTTCGCTTGTAAAAACGAAAGAAACCACGGGGACGAAAACCCAGCCATGGAGAGTAAAAGTCGATTTATGCCCCTATACTCCCTCTTTGTTATAAGGTTTTTAGGGGTATCCACTTGCCACGGCCTTTTCCAAGGGATTTCTCCCTTGTTGAGAGCCTCAAGAATCATATTTGTAACACGTTCAAAGATATTCATTTCTCTCCCTCCTATTTGAATATTTCGGGGTTTTCAGTAAAAAAAGAATAAAAACTGTTTTCCCCGATTATTATATGGTCGAGTATCTTTATGCCTACAATTCTTCCTGCCTCAACCAAATTTTTTGTGACTTCGCCATCCTCATTTGATGGTTTGCAATCTCCCGATGGATGATTGTGAGCCACGATTATTGCCTCAACTCCCTCAAAAATCGCAAGCCGAAAAGTCTCTCGTGGATGCACTAATGAACGGTCTACAATACCAAGGGAAACAAGCTCAACATACTTCATAACCCCACGACCGTTTAAACCAATTGCCCAAAAATGTTCTTTCTGCTGGTCAATAGGGTCTTCTGATACCAAAACTGCAAACAGAATGTTTGCAATGTCCTCTGCACTTTTTACAGAGGATTTCTTGACCTTTAGACGCATAGCAAACCCTCCTTTTTATTTGTTTTTTTTGATTTTTCACTCCCGAAAAGGAGTGTTTTGATTTCGTTTCCTACAGATAGGCTATATATGAGTATTACTGAAAATAAGTAATACCTATATAACTACGGTCTGTAGATTCACGAAATTTTTCAAAAAAACAAAAAGGAGGTAAGGTTATGGGTTATTACTCACAACTCTACTTTGACTTAATAAAGGTCAAGGTAGACACAAAAAGATTGGTTGAGGTTGAAAAGTTTTTCAGCAGTGGTCATAAGGACGTTTATGGCTTTGCAGACGTTTACTTTGAAGTCTCTGAAAACGGCGAATTGCAGGATATTGTTTTACAAGACTACTGGGGCAAATTCTACGATGATGAGTTGTTCGCTGAAAAACTCTCAGAGGCAATACTGGAGGGGCAAGTAGACCTGCAATTCAACGGAGAGGACGGCACTCAATGGTGTTACAGGGTGTCTAAAAACAAGGTTGAAGAATTGCACTCGGTTTGGCTGACTCAAGCGGAGCTAAAAAAAGTAATTGAGTATCTCCGTAAATGATCACGTTTATCCCTCCATCAAGGCAAATTTAAAGGTGGCTTCTTGCCACCTTTTTTTGTTTTCAGTAATACCTAAATAAGATGTTCTACAAAAAAACAATTTAAGAGGTAAAAATGGTCTATGTTAAAGTCTGCGGGATAAGGACAGAAAAAGAAATAGACATCTGTATCTCTGAGGGTGTCAATGCCCTCGGGTTCATCTGCGGAGTAACCCACAAAGCAGAGGATGCCGTTGATATAGAAACTGCCCAAAAATTAATCTCTCTTGTTCCACCTTTTGTTTCAACCGTTCTTGTAACACATATTAAAAATCCATACAATCTCAACTGCTTAATCAGAAAAATACCTGCCAATATTATACAGCTACAGGACTATATTCATCCAACAGATATTTTATTCCTAAAAGACCTATATCCTGAAAGAAAGTTTATAAAAGCTATCCATATAAACAACGGCGATGCTTTTTATCAAGCAAAGTATTTTGAAGATTCTGTTGATGCCCTTTTATTCGATACAAAAACCGATGACAGAATTGGTGGCACTGGCATTACTCACGACTGGTCTTTAAGCAGGAAAATAAGAGATTCGGTTAAATGTCCTGTTATCCTTGCAGGAGGTCTCTCCCCTGATAATGTAGCCGAAGCAGTAAAAACAGTTAAACCCTTTGGTATAGATGCCAACAGCAGGCTTGAGGATGAAAACGGCTATAAAGACAGAAATAAAATAAGGGAATTTGTTCGTAAAGCTAATACATGCCTTTAAAAATAACCTGTATCGGTTCTGTTCATCTCGATATATTCATTGACACCTTTGAAAATCACGTTATGGACGGCAGGGGTAGTTTTGTATCAGGTCTCGGTGGCACTGCTTTCAATATTGCAACAGGACTGCTTTTTGCTGGTTGCAAACCTTATTTTATCAGTGTTTTGAAGAAAAGCTCTCTTTTCACAAGGCTGATACTTTATGCCATGGACAAGATAGGTATAGATAAACATAACCTTGAAATGCTTGATTACATCTCTGATGCAGGTTTTTTCGCCCTGAGAAACAACAATGAACTTATAAAAGCCGTCAATGTAACTCCTATTGAACATTTATACCTCAAAGCCAGCAATTATAAAAAAATACTCAACTGCCGTCTGTATTGATTTTAACAATTCTCTCGCAACGATTGAGGATTTCATATTCAGAACAAAAAGGCCTGTTTACTGCCACTGCGTATCAGAGGAAAAATCTCTAAAGTTATTAAAGCTATCAGAAGCATCCAAAACTTTAATGGAAAAAAAGATAAAAGCAATCTTTTTAAACAGATATGAGTTAAAATACCTGCTTAAAAATGCACGCCAGAACTCTCCATTAGATATTTTAAAGACCCTGTGGATTATAACAAAAGACAAAGACGGTGTTATAACCATTTCCCCTGACGGTAAAATAACAAAATACCCCAATGAGGTTAAAAATATTACAGGCTCATTCTCAGGCGCCGGGGACGCCTTTTCTGCTGGTTTTATCTCTGCTCATATACAGGGAAAATCAGAATATGAATGTGTTCAAAACGGTTATCGTTTAGTAGGTATAAACCTGTCTAAAAAACACTCAGGGGTAATTGATGAATCCTTTTTAGAAGAAGTGGACTCTATGCTTTTCAAAGACCCTTTAACAGGTCTCTATACAAGAAAATTTTTCCTTGAAGAAGCTAAAATCATTGAAGCAAGAACTCAAAGAAATAAAAAGCCTTTTTCCGTTCTACTATTTGATATTGACAACTTCAAAAAAGTAAACGATACATACGGACATGACATCGGCGATTTGGTCTTAAAACAAACAGGTCATATTATTACATCTTCAATTAGAACATCGGATATACCTGTCCGTCTTGGAGGTGAGGAACTGCTTGTAATATTCCCTGAGACTACCGTTAAAAAAGCTTACCCTATAGCAGAAAGAATAAGAAAAGCTATAAAAGACTATACCTTTAATTTGAACAGCAATGGGATGCTCAATGTAACTGTTAGCGGTGGTTTAGCAGAGGGCATAACAAACATAGACGAAACCATTAAGAAAGCAGATGAAGCTCTATACACAGCCAAAAGAACGGGTAAGGATAAAGTCTGCCTACATGAAAATATCAACACAAAAAACAAGTAATACTATATGTAGATACTACTATCCTACGGTATGACGGTAGGATGGTATGACGGTATGATGGTAGGATGGTAGTATGAAATTATTTCAAGGAGGTTTTTAAATGATTGCAGGTATAGACGTAGGCTTTGGATGGACAAAGGTAGTAACCGATGACAAAATCTTTAAGTTTCCCTCATGGCTGGCAAATTATATATCTGCCGATATTTCTGAGGTGGCAACGGTAAAATACGGTGACAGAATGTTCGTTGTGGGCAGGGATGTAAAATATATGTCGCAAAAAATAGAAATACCTACAATAACAGAGCTTGTAAAATATTTTCCAGTATTCATAAAATATACTGAAACGTTAACAGGCAAACTCGAAAAAATTGTAACGGGTGTCCCTGTGAAATACAAAGACCATAAAGAAGAATTAGAAAGTATTATTAGAGATTTAGGCATTAACTGTGAAGTTGTCCCACAGGGTTTCGGTATATTCATGGATGTCAAAGAAAAACTGCACCGTAAAGAAGTACTTGTTTTGGATATAGGCTACAATACCTTTGATTATCTGATACTCACAAAAAAAGATGACGATACAGGCTGGAAAAAGACAAGGGGCAAAACAATAGACAGGTTAGGGATAATAAAAGCAGTAGAGACCTTTAGAGACAGCTTACCTACAGATTTTTCCTATGCAAAAAATTATTCATTTTCAAGACTGTTAGAAATCTTTGAGAGAGGGACTCTCATGTTCGACGGTGAAGAAATTGATCTGAATAACATTAAACAACAGGCCCTTGCCAAATATGGTGAGCTGATTATCTCAAGGATGAAAGAGGAGATGGGAGAAGATTTTACAGAAATGGATGAGGTTATTTTTGCCGGTGGCGGTGCGAACCTTGTTAAACTTAATATTTTCAGGTGTGCTAAAACACATATACCAGAACAGCCAGAATTTTCTCAGGCAAGGGGTTATCTGAAATACGCTTTAGGAGACAGTGAATTTTGAAAAAGAAAATAAGCATAACCATTGAAGACACAGAGGCTAAAAAATTATCGGTGCTGGCAGGTTATACCTCTCCTATTGTTTCCATCCTTATAAAAAAGTTTTTTGAAAAGGTAACGGTTAATGATTTATGGCAGGCTATGGAAATGGATAAACCCAAAGATGTAAAAGATAGGATTAAAAAATTAGAGACATTTATGGAAGGTTTACAAATAATCACCCAAAAAAAGACAGAAAAAAATATTGAAAAAATATCCCCTTGGGGTGATTTCGGTATCGAAAAAAAGTAATATATATAATAGAGCCTCTGTAGCAGAGAGCGAAGTATGTAGGCATTGGCCGAATTTTTGTTGATTTTTTCTCTTTAAAAAAAACCCAACTAAATCAAAAAGTTGGGTTTATTTTTTTTCCTTTGTCCGCACTTTTTCTGGACATAATAATATATAATATTATATATTCCTCATTTAGTCCTTACTATTTTTAAAATTCACTTCTTTTTTGCTTTTTTCTAATTGATTCTTTTACGTTTCTTGCAATCTTTATAAGTAATGGTTTCATTCTTATATCCATACCTGAATAATATACATACATCTTTGCAAGAACAAGTGGTCTTATACTCATATCCTTTTTTAACTTATTCGCCATCCACGTCTTTATCCTTGCATATTTTGCCTGTGATATTGTTGTCCCTATCAGGTCTAAAAATATCTTTTTTCTGTCCTTTTCTGGCAGTGTTTCAAGAACATCCCTAAATATCTTCTTTATGTCCTCTAATGGCAGATACCTTATCTGCGTTACAATTTTTCTATGTTTTCTCTCTGGTATCATATCGCTACCAAATCATTAATTGTCATTAATACATCTGTCTTTCTTCTCTCTATGTCAATTAACTGCATATTCCAAATCTTCAACAACTTATCTAACTTTAAAGGCACTAATGACAGTTTCATCTCTCTGGGCATTGGTCTTGATGTTTTAACCTTAAAAAACATAGCATATCTTCCCTCTGGCAGCATCTCATGAACAAATCCTTTTTCTCTTAATAGAGCTACTATTCGCCTATTCGTATTATCTGTTTCAGTTTTATAGACAAATGATACATCTAACTTTTTCTTATCCTGCCCCATTTTCTTCATTTGGTTATATAGCGATATTGGTCTGATAAAGAGTATCCCTTTTAAAGTTACCGCTAAATCATCTGATGATAATCCCTTTTGTCCATTATTGACCTCTGGCAGTATGTAATCCCTGAAAAATTCAACTTCATCGAAATATCTTTTAAACTCTCCTACTTCATAATCTTTAGTAAACCTTGCAAGCTCCAATGACCTTGCTTTATGGTCTGCTTTCTTTAACAGCTTAATCTCCTGCATCTCCGATGACCCGTGATGTCCCATAACAACCGTCATTGCCTTATCTATCCATGCAATATTACATCCCTCTGCCAACTCCCGCAGTTTGTTAGCTGAACAAGTAGCGTGCAGGTGGGTTCCATAAAGCCCTGTCAATCTTATTTCTGGTTTCTTCCCTATATCGTGAGCAAGCCCACATACAAGGTAAAAAGGCATTACGCTCTCTGCTGCACGGTCTCTGTAGTTTTGCTTAACTAAATCAACCAATTCTCTCACTACCGTATATGTATGTTCTCTTAAAGTTACTTTAGCCAGTGTATCTTTTACCGTGTATAAATCTTGCGTCTCATCATCTTCCATACCCAAGCAAACCGATGAATGATGCCTGTTCTCCTCTATAAAGGCAATAAGCCTTTCAATCAAAACATCGGCAAACTGCTTAACAATTATCTCCTTGTAAGGCTTTATGCACTGGTTGAAAAAATCTTCCGTTTCTTTTAAAACTGTAGCTGCAAGCACTTCTGTTATGGTTTTATCTTCCGTAGAGGTCTTTTCTTCTGTTGTTTTATTCGTTTCTTCACTAAGAGCCTTTTCTTCTACTGCTTTATCTGTTTCTTTATTCTGTGTTTCTTCTGCTGTTTCTTCTTTTTTATCAGCTTGCTTTCCCTCTGCCTCTTGCTTTTCTTCCTGAACCTCTTGGGTCTTTTCTTCTGTGTCTGGCTTTGTTTCATCATCCCTGATCTTGATAATCTCTTTTACTTTTTCATCTAATTTTTCTTTTTCTATCTGCTTTTCTGTATCAGTTGTTTCAATAAAAATATGTTCACCCTTTTTCCAGAATACTTTTGCTATATCCATCAAGGGAATAACAATCTCTTTTGAATTTTTTATCTCTTTTTCATCTTCTGTTTGTTGTTCTTGTTCAATAACTTGTTCCTTATTTTCTCTTTCAGGTTTAACCACAACAGAAGGCTTTTTGCTTTCTTCTCTATCTGCAAAAAACAGATACAATCCCCAGATTATAAAACAGGCACCAGCCATAAATGTAATCAGCGTTATCATCTATCCCCATTCCTTATTCATTATATCGATAATGTATGACCTCACGTATGCGATAAAGTAGCTCGTTCCGATAATCCCTGCACACAACACCTGAACAATGGAGCTATAAAGTGCAGAATCCACCAGAACCCCTCTAAAATAAGACAACCCCTTATAAATGCTGGCGTATGTCTCCATTGATGTATTCTGCTTCATAAAAACTTTTATAATCCCATATAAAATCGATGATATTTTATGCACTGCTTCCTGCGTCAACACTCCGTTGTAGATAATCGTAAACAGCATGAGCATAAAAAACGTCATAACGAATTTTCCTATCACATATGAGCTTACATGGATGTTCAAAAGTGCCTTTGTGATAGGCCCTCTCACGTAAAGCCCGCTGACCACATAGGCAAAGAACATGGCAAAGGATATGGCGGGTGCTGCGGATATGAGATAGGCAAATATTCTGTCCATAATGCCGGGGTTTGCCTGCCCGAAAATAGGCATGTATTCCCCTAAAACAAGCGAGGTGAACGGTGCGAATACAAACGTGGTTATCGTTGTAACCATTGCATTGACCGCTGCAACCCCTGAAAAAGATAACCGTGCAGGGTTTGAATATGTCCTCTCTGGTATGTCGTAATCCATCTCGTTAGCGGAGATCTGCTCAATCCTGCCTAAAGCGTCTATAAACCCTTTTGCTTTAGAATCTTCTCCACCGCCCCTTACAACAATCGTGCCTTCTTTTCCCATGTCTTTTCTCTCTAATAGTAGTTTTTAAGTATCGGTATATATGGCCCAATGTAGGCAAAGAAAAATGCCAGCAGGAAAAATACCGCTGTAAGCAGAAACGAAAACCTGCTCCTGCCCAACCCATAAGCTCCTATCAACAGCAATGCCCATGCTGTTATCCTCGGAAACCAGCCTCTTTTGACAAGCAAATCCGTAATCTCGGAGCCTTCCCTTATGTTGATGACAAGATAGACACCTAAAACAACAGCAGGTATCAAAAGAATACCTATAAAAATCCACTTCTTCATACATCCCCCATAGGTGTCCCCGGCAGTGTTATCCTCAAACTCGGAGGTGCAATCAAAGGCACCTTACCAGAGTAGAAATCCTCTTTACCCATACCTTTCATGTAAAATCTTCTTTTCTGTAAGGACGATATGTCGCTAACCTCAACAGCAGGAACCTTTTCAGGCTTCATGGTCGGGGTGAAGTCGTTAGCCCCTGTCCCGATTATGGGAACCCACTTCTGCACCTCTGGTATAATCTTCGATATATATTCTATTGTATCAGGCTCATTAAGCCTCATTATGAACCATGTGTCCATGTTTGAAAGTATCGCTTTCGTGATCTGAGGTCCAACTTCTTCCATCATCTGGTCTATAGACTGGTCAAAAAAGTTTAGATACATCCCCGCTGCCCTGACCTTGTTGAAAAGCTCCTGTATCCCAAAGAACAGGATGTTGTGCCCTTCGTCTATGTAAACCGATAGAGGTCTTGACAGTCTTTTTCCTCTAACTGCCATAAGCCTGCCTGCTGTAGACTTGATGACAGAGGCCACCGTCTTCATAACAATCTTGTTGCTTCTTGACATAATCTGGCTGTCTGTATTGCATACAAAGATGACACCCTCGTTGTTCTCTATTCTTCTCACAAACTCATTTTCTTTTGCATTCCCTATCACCGCTCCTGTGGAACCTGCCGTCAATGTCGTAAGAACCGTTCTCAAGCTCGATGAAACCTTTGAAAAGAAATCCATCGGCGACTGAACAACCTGCTCTATAATTGCAAGTGCCTGCTCTATGCTTTCCCTTACCCTTGCCTCTGGGCTGTTTTTGAAGTAAACAATGGCATCCCTCAAATCCTGCATTGCCTTGTAGTCTATCCACTTCTTTACATCGGCAATGGTTAAAATGCTGTCACTTTTTCCTTTTGCTAAATCAAGAAGTATCAAACCTAATATAATCGCTGTTGCATCCTCATAGGCAACATTTTCGTAAAATTCATCCTTTGTCTTGACCCCTGATACTATGTGTTCGATAAGCTCATCTTCCTTGAAGTAGTATCTCAGGGGGTTGAAATCCACAGAAATCTGCGGGAAAAGTGGCGTGAATACCAAAAGCTCGTCAAGCCTGCCTGCAATGAGGCACGCCTGAACAATGTATGAGAAAAGCTCGTTGCCTGCCTTATCCTCTCCGCCGAAGGGGTCGCTTTTGGGATTTAAGATGCACACATTGTTCCCTAAGAGAATGTCCTGACAGATAAGGTATGTCATAAACTTTGTCTTGCCTGAACCTGTAGCACCTAAACAAAGCAGATGCCTGTCTCTCCATTCTTCAGGCATATAAAAATCAACCGCCATAAAATCTTTCAACTTTCTCTTTGGGGTGGTTTTGCTCACTATCCTGCCGATGTGAAATCCCTCTTTTGCCCTTGACTCAAGCCACTTTCTTCTGCCCTCTTTCTCCCAGTATTCCTTATTTTTATCGTTTATATCCTTAAACTTACCAACAAAGACATCGGATAAATCAGCAAGATAATCCGCTGTATCGGGAATAATCCCATACACCTCTGGCAGGAAAAACCTGCGTATCAGCCTTTCAAGTAGACTTTTCTCTTTTTCCATTGCTGTTTTTAAGCTCCTGTGGGGTTAACGTTCTTTCTTTTCCTGATTGTTTGACAAACTCCAAGACATCTTCAAGAGGTAAAACCTTAATTGTTTTGCTTTTATAATCAATGTAAGAAACGGTCTTAAAGGAAGTTTCAAGAGTAAACTTTTCGTAATCGGTGCGTTTTAAGACAATGTATCCCATACAATAAAGTATTAATTTTAAGTAATACTTTTATATATTGCCAACCTGTAGAAAACGAATAAAAGAGAATTAAATAAAAGGAGGTATATCATGGAAATCTTCAAATGGGGGCTTGTTTTATTCAGCCTCGTAGGGGTGGTCTTGAACAACTACAAGCGTCCAGAGTGTTTTTACATCTGGGCGGTCACTAACTGCTCGTGGTGTATCGTAAATTTCGCTCACGGTTTTATCCAACAAAGCCTATTATTCTTCACTTATTTCGTTCTTGCCTTGCATGGGCTTTACAAATGGAAAAAGGGGCTTTAATGCCCCTTTTTTTGTTTTTCTGCTTTTGGTTCTGGTTCGTTTAGAAATGGATTTAATACTTTGTCAAAATGAGTGCATTTCGGTATTCAATAAAGAGTATTATATATATAAATACCTTGACACTCTGAATGATGATGATATAAAGTTATTTTAAGGATAGAGAAGATGATACCTTATCAAAAAGAAAAAATAGAAAATGCCATATGCTTTTTTGCATATGAACACAAAAAGGCAACACGCAAATTTTTGACACAAACTTATCTTTATAAATATCTTGCTCTATTCGATTTCAAGTGCCTTGAAGAAACAGGCAAACCAGCACTTGGCTTAAAATATATGGCAATGGAAAAAGGGCCAGTCCCTATTGATATTTATAGCGAAAGAGACAAAATCAAAAGTAATTGCTTTGAGTTTAAAAAAACTAATGAAAACATTTATGTAATTTTTCCTAAAAGTAAACCAAATCTTGACTACTTTTCTGAATACGAAATTAAGGAAATGAAACGTCTAATAGAGATATATGCTGACAGATTTGTGAAAGCATCCGATATGAGCGAAGCAAGTCATCAGACTATAAAAGCATGGAAAAAGGCATGGGCTAAACAGCCCAACAGCATAATTGATTACGATTATGTTTTTGATGATAATATTTACACAAAACCTGAAGAATCACTTACTGTTGCTGAAGAATGCTACCTCATGTATAAAACTTTCCAAAAAGCCTGCTGAATGGATGCAGGCACAGTTATAAAATGGAATAATTTCCCTTTTCCCAGAATCGGCGATGTGATAAAACCACGCTGGTTTGTTTGTCTAGGTAGCAGCAGTGCTGTAGCTGAACCTGTTTTTATATACCTCTGCACAACTACCACTAATATTGATGACTTTAAACAAGGCGGTAAAAGAGAACGTCATACATCTTGTCTTTTCAGAGCAAATGATACCCCTTTTGATGAAGATTGTGTGTTAGATATTGATGCCGATATGTATACGCCAACCGAATCTCAGATTATAAAATATTTAAAAGACATTGAAATTAAGGGCAGGCTAAACGAGCAGTATATGAGAATGATTTATAATAACATTATAAGGTCAAGCAGAATCAGTAAAAAAGAAAAAATTGATATTCATGATAGTTTTAACAAAATCGGTATAACAGGTTTAAAAATGCCTAAATAAAAAACTATTTAGCTTTAAAGGAACGTTAAGGGATGGAAGAACTGACAATATTTCCATCCCTTTTTTATAAAAATTTACTTACAAGCCTCTTTTAACTCTTTTCCTGCTTTAAACTTAGGCACTTTCTTGGCTTTAATCTTAATCTTTTTCCCTGTCTGGGGATTTCTTCCTGTCCTTGCCTTTCTTTCAGCAACAGAAAATGTGCCAAATCCTACCAGTTGAACCTTATCACCCTTCGCCATTGCCTCTTTTAATTTGTCGAACACAATATTAACTGCCTCTGCTGCCTTTTTCTTTGTCATTCCTTCAATCTCTGCTACTGCACCAATAAGGTCTGCCTTATTCAAACTTTTTCACCTCCTTTTTTTATTGGATTTTTTCTATCAATATAATTTAATTCTTTGATAGTCAAGGGTTTTTGCATTGTCTGTTATTTTAAAATTACTTATTTTTATAACCTTAAAAGACCAAGGTACTATAAAGTCTAATAAACCGCTGACTATGCCAATGAATTTAGCCTTAAAAAAAATAGCTTGTGATTTTTTTAACAATCTGCTTAAAATTTATCTCTTTTTTTCGATAAATAAATTTGGAGGTTTTTATTTTGTACACAAGTTATAACATCGGGAGGCACTATGAAATTCAATAATGTAAAGATTGGGAAAAAGTTAGGAGTTGGTTTTGGTGTATTGGTAGCTCTTTTGATTATCGTATGTACTGTATCTATTATCAATTCTCAGCTAACCAACAATATGCTCATAAGAATAGTAAATATTGATGAATCAAAGATAAAATATGCAAATGAGATGAAGGATGCAATAGACAGCATAACAAGGTCTGTTGCCATTATGCCTTTTGCGACCCCAGAGCTCATAGAGGAAGAAAAAAATAACATCCTTATCTTAAGACCTAAATATAAAGAAGCAGTGGAAAAACTTGAAAAACTATTAGAGACCCAAGAAGAAAAGGATCTGTTATATAAGTTCAAAGAAGCTGTAAAAATCGGGGCGGAGGTAAATACCAAAATCATAGAGCTTGTAAATGAAGGAAAAAAACACGAAGCACAGATACTCTATCAGAGCGAGACCCATCAGAGAACAAAGTTGTTGGTTGAGGCAGCAAATAACCTGATTAAAAAACAACAAGAACTTCTTGAAGGAAAAATCAATAAACTTTTGTCTTTCAGTAGAACAATTCTCCTAGTCATCATAATAGTGGGTTTAGTGTCTATTTTCATTGGTATTTTTATGGCTATAAAGATTACAAAAAGTATAAAATCACCTGTTGAAACTACAGCAGAACATATAGAGCTTATGTCAAAGGGTGACTTTACTTTTTCCATATCTCAGGATGCTATAGAGAGTGGTGATGAGTTTGGTATAATAGCAAGGGCTATGGATGCTCTGCTCACCAACCTTAAAAATGTATTCAATGAAATCATAAGCAGTGTTCACTCCCTTACATCTTCGGCAACACAACTGTCATCCATAGCAGAGGAGATGTCAAGGACCGCTGAAAATTCATCTACTAGGGCTAATTCGGTTGCCACTGCAAGCGAGGAGATGTCCCAGACAGTAGTTGATGTAGCCAAAAATACAGCAAACATAGCAGAATCAGCAAAAAAGGCTGTTGAGATCGCTCAGCAAGGCAATGATATAGTGGATAAATCAGTGAGTGAGGTTAAAGAAATCAATTTAACAGTAAACGAGTCAGCGAAGTTTGTTAAATCCCTTGGTGAAAAATCTGCTCATATAGGAGAGATTGTGGGTGTTATAAACGATATAGCCGATCAGACAAACCTTTTAGCCCTAAACGCAGCCATTGAGGCTGCAAGAGCGGGTGAACATGGTAGGGGTTTTGCTGTAGTTGCCGATGAAGTCCGTAAACTTGCAGAAAAAACAGCACAGTCAACATCAGAAATAGAAGGTATGATAAAAGCTATTCAGAATGAGGTTGCAAAAGCTGTTGATGTTATGGACTCTGCAACGAAAAAGGTAGAAACAGGGGTAAATCTTACTGCACAGGCCGGTGAGGCATTAAAAGCGATTGTTAAGAGCTCAGACGAGTTGCAGCTAATGGTTCAGCAGATAGCCTCTGCAACAGAGGAAATGTCTGCAACATCTGAAGAGATAAGCAAGGAGATAGTTGATATAGCTAATGCCTCAAGAGATACAACTTCAAGCTCGCAGGAGACTGCCCAGTCAGCGGTTAATCTCTCAAAGATAGCAACAAAGTTGGATGAAAAAGTAAGGTTTTTCAGGATTTCGTAAATGAAATAGCCCCTGATTAGCTAACTCAGGGGCTTAATTTTTATTAAGACATTTTGATTTTGTAATACCTTTAATAATTAATTGTTGGAGGGTTTCGATGAAACCAACAAAAGCCATCTTTCTTTTCCTGATCGCCTTATTCCTTGTGTCACCTGCCTATGCTTTAGAAATCTCAGGCATTGTGACCCGTGTCCTCGATGGCGATACTGTTCATCTCCTATCAGATACAAAACTCCCTCCGCAGATAAAACTTCACAAAAACGGGACAGTTTCAATTCGTTTTAGAGGCATAGACGCCCCTGAAAAAGACCAGCCGTATGGACAAGAATCAAAACAAAATCTCAAAAATCTTATAGAGAACAAAAAAGTAAAAGTAGATGTTAAAGACATAGACCGCTACGGTAGAATCGCAGGTTATGTTTATCTCAACGGCAAAAATATTAATCTTGAACAGGTCAAAGCAGGCTTGGCATGGGCATATACAGAATATCTCGATAGACCTTACGCAAGTGAATTTTACGATGCAGAAAAAGAGGCAAGGAAGCAAAAATTGGGGCTTTGGAAACAATCAAACCCAAAACCGCCGTGGGAGTGGAGAAAATTGAAAAATCGATAGATTAAATAATTTTATATTTTACAATAAAAAATCAAACCCATTCTGCAAATTTTGTTGATATATCTTATCCTTTTTAAGTTTCGTTTCTTCTAATCTGTATTTCAGTTTCATAACCAGCATTATACCCACATTGGACAGGATAATATCAGCACGATTTGCGGGTCGACTACAACCTACTCTCTGCCTTTGAAAGACCCAAAATCATCCGCTCTATTTCTCTTTGTACTTCTTCTGCTATCTTCTCGGCGACTTTCTGTTCTTGGCGGATCTTAAGCCGCCCTTCTTCCACACGGCGCATAATTTCTTTTTGCACGTCCAGCGGCGGCAAGGGGATTTCAAGATTGAGCAATGCTGGTTTGGTAACTTTTTTCATTGTCGGAGAAGTACCATTAGCAGAAGACTCTATTTGAGCCCGTAGGATTGGCGTTTGTAAAACGGTTGCCAAGTAATCTCCGCGAACAGGCGAATTATCTTTCCAAATGACTCGAAAAATTAAGTCGGGTATTGTGATTCTCTCAATGTCAGTATCCACAAAAGCAGCAGCACCGACGAGAGCCAATGTATTGCTTCTGCTTATTAGAACATCGCCTTTTTTGACTTCATAATCTAAACGTGGCTTGGTGTCTTTTGGTAGAGCCTTATTTGCCATCGGGTCAAATATTCCATACGATACTGCGCCCAATTTTAAAACGCCCCATTCGTTACCTTGTACTGGACGGTCAAGGCACTTTGGACTCCATCCATTTTGTAAATCTTTAATAACTTCACGCAAACGTACAACTGGAAATCGCCCAGCATGAACGCTAACTTCTTGATTCAGCGAATTGGCATTTACTCCCCAACGCAAAACACTTTTCCACTGAACAGCAAAATATTTTTTTTGATTGGCTTTCTGTGACATTGGCAAACCCAAATCACTTAAAATTCGCTTCTTAACTTCTTGCTTTATTTCTTCAACTCGTTCTTGTGCTTTTTGGGCTTTAATTTGCGCCTGTTGCCACGCAGCGACAATACGCCTTTGCTCGTCAATCGGCGGAAAAGGAACACGAATATTTAATAGCCGCTCTTCACTGATTTCACCTTTGCCAATTCCACCTGTTTCGACATCAAATTGATTGGTACAAAAAGGATTTCGTAAAGCCAGCCAGAGAAATTTTGTATCAATTTTGCTTGTGTCAGGAATCAGGGAGCGAACCCGTTCCCATCCTTATCTGTATTTATATTATAGACTGTTTAGAAGCGAAATAGAAGCGAAATTTCTATTATGTTAAAAGAGTTCAGTAAAAGTCTAAATAACTGCTCCCACAATTTAATACCTTTTAAGGACACTAAGAAAAAGCCATGAAAAAGATTATCATAAATCACAAATTTACCTCCTATTGCAAGTCCATATGGAACTATGATCGGGAGGATGTGTCTCGGGGTTCTTTATATCTGGCACTCTGTAGATATGGGACTATTAATCTATCGCTTTTTCTCATGAGAAAGCTCGCCTTTGAGGCAGCGAGAAATCTCTGGCTATGCGAAATGACTCCTGGCCCTGAATATGGATTGACTATTATAAATCCACAATCGGAGGATATTCAAAAAAAGCTCTGTCTTGAATTGAACTCATGGGAGCAAAATGGTGAGAAAGAAAATATCATCCCCCTCTCTCCTGAAGAACAGAAAGGATGGTAAAAAAATCAGCAACTGGAAAAATAAGGGGTTAGGTGATAATGAGATTATACAAACTCTTCGCCCTTGCTAAAAAAATTCGAAAGGAGAGAGGAAGACAAATAAACCACCTCTGTTGTCTATATATTGATAAATTTGGCTCTATGAGAAAAGCTAATCTTATTACTATATATCAAAATACCGCTGTAATCATTCCTGAAAAATGACATCTTTAAAACTTTCAGATTTGACAAAAGAAGAAAAAATTTCTATTTTGTTCGAACTTATCGACAGCTTCAAGAATGACGAAAAGATACTACCACAAATTATTAACAAATGTATTATTAACCTTGATGATACCAATTCAAAAGGCACAAATAAAAAAAATCATAAGAGTGGGTATGGGGGGCATATAAACAAGATTGATAAATGGATGGAGTCACGGTTTGAGAAAAATCCAGAGCTTACTCCTTCTTTTGTAGAATTTGAATTTAGAAAATATTATAAAATTTCGTCAAAGTCCCCATATCTTTTAACTTTGGCTAAAAAAGTAAAAAATCGTGTTCGTATGAGAATAAAAAGGGGAAAAATAAATCCCAAGCAAAACCCTCCTCATAAAAACCATTTTCAAAAGAATTCAATAATTATAACTAAGAAACAATTTACAGACCCCCAAAATTTTAAAATCATTGAATTTTTGGTTGAGTCATCCCAGGTTGATGAAATGATTAGAAAACAACCCTTTGATAAATATGGTATGGAACTTTGGAATAATCATATAGCAGATATAAAAGATATCCTTATAAAACTTGATCTATATGGTGTCGTATATGCACTGTTTAGAACACTTATGGAATTTGGAGATTGTCCGTCAATTTTAGATAATCCCAAATATGATCGTGAGTCATCTGACTTATTGCAATTTAAAGATATATTCATGCGTATAAATTTAAGGTCTCATATTTTTAGAGTCATAGACATTTGGTTATTAAATGAGAAAGATTATGATATTAAACCACAGATTATTCCAATCGCTTTAGCATATGACATTTCAAAAATATATCGTGGTGAAGATAAATTCTCCAAAATAGACCATTCGAAGTTAAGTTTAAATATATTTAAATTACTTGTAGAACGTACAAAAAATAAATTTGAATTTTTGTATGATGTTATCCTTTCGCATCATGAAATCCCTGAAAGTTCTTTTGGTGAAATGCTAAAAAAATATGATGGATTGGCAAGGCAGGAAGAGATGTCATTACAAACGGGAAGATTAACTTATCGTAGCTTAAAAGAATGGTTTGATCTTAATAGATATATAAACGCAATAAAGGAAGTCATAAATGAATACATAGATGGCGATATTGGAGCTTTTACACACGGAAGCAATCTCTATGTAACGCCTGATTTTCTTATGTGGGCAGCAAGAAAACTGGCAGAGGAGTTGAATGTTTTTTATATCCACCTATACAGAGAATCAGACAAACGTATGGTTCTTCTCGAAATAGTAAAAATATTGAAAGAAAATAATTTTATATCATACAACATCCCGGATGGGTCCTACGGAAAATACTATAAAATTATTTTGGTCAAAAAGGATCGGCCAATATATAAAAGATATCTGCTGCCACTCAAGATTGAAATATTTGATATGCCTTCAGAGTTTGAAAAAAAGAAAAAAGGATTTTTGAAGATAATAGAGTTGATTAAACCTGTACGTTATTAAAAAAGGGGTAAATATAAATGTTTGAATTTATAAGAAAAATATTTAAATTAAAAAAGGTTGAACAAAAGCCCTTAAATAAAATAACTTCTCCCCCACCATCTCCAGCACCATCTCTACAAAAAGCCCCATCTATTAAATCTCATAATCTCCCTAATTATATTTCTAAGACCGTTACGCCACCTGAACAAATTGTTGATCCTGAGATAAAAAAACTTTATGATGAATTTGTTTTACCATATAAAGATATTTTTTCGCTTCATCAAGCGTCAAAAGGCATCCTGAATCTTCTGGAATTACTGCAAAAATATGGGCATTGCCCATCATTACGACTTAATAGTAAGTTTTCTAATATCCTGTCACCTCAAGTAGAAGTTTTTTCAAAAGTTTCATTAAAAGAACATAGTATAAATACTGCAAGAGAGATAATAAAACTTGTAAATTATGAAATTAAAGGCGACAATACCCTTTTTATGCCTATTTATATTACAGCAGCCCTTGGGCACGACATAGGTAAGGTACCTGAGTTTAGTAATTCTAAATATTATGTAACAGCAGATCATCCTATTATTGGGGCTAATATTGTAAGACGTTGTTTTGAAAAAAGTAATGTTTCATGGATCGAGGACGTTGTTCAGGCCATTATTAATCATCATAGGCAGAGCACAAAAACACTTGACCGTCTTCTTGTACTTGCAGATCAATTTGCACGGGGTAAAGAACTTATTCAATTTTAGAAAATATAGTTGTGCAATTTTGTGCAATATTATTTATTATATTTTTTTAGGTTATGTCTACTTTATTAAAATCACATTAGGTAATTATTTAATCGTATTTATTTTTAAAAATAGTAACAATAAATGTTACCTATATAAATAAAAAAATTAACATGAAAACTTCAATTTACCGATCAAATTTTCAAATAAACTTATGGCATCTTTTTTTTCCAAATTATCTAATTCTTCTCCATAAATTACCTTTTTAAATAAGTAAAAAGGATAGTTCTTCATTTCTGATTTCTTTTTTTGAACATTTTCATTGATTCTTTTAAAAATTTCATTTTTTGGATTTAATTGTAAATCCAATACAAAAAGCACATTTTCTATAATAGATAAAACTTTCTCTAACTTATCATCATTATCATTTTTCTTATTTATATCTTCAATTATTTCATTTATTGTATCTTCAATCATTTTTCTTATTCCATTTCGCAATTTAAATCCATAGACAAATCCATCTGAAAAATCAAAATATAATTTTGAAATCATTTTATCTAAATCTTCTGCGCTACTGCCCTCTAAAATTCTAATTACGTATATATCAATTGTAGAATAAATAAAATCTATAAATTCATAACAGTTTTTATCAACCTGCTCCTTAAATTCTTTCTCTGTATTCCATTTTCTAAGCAGTGAATGTGAAATACCAACTTTATCTGCTATTTTGCTCTGTTTATAATTTAACAGCATAAGCAAACTTGCATAGAATTTCTTTTTTGAAAACCCTATTTTTTCACCTCTTGGTATGCCCTTCCTTTCTGGTTCTCTGTATTTATCAAATTTAGACCTAATAAATTTCCCCAATAAAGATGTAAAATCCCAGATTACTTGGGTTCCATTTAATACTTTATGCCTATCTTTCGTTTTCATATTATTTTTAGTAACATTATTTGTTACTTTTGTTAACAAAATTTTTTAACTAATTTTTCTAAATGTTTAAATATTAACATATCGCATTATAAAACCATCATTCTTTTGGAGTTGGATTGTATTGTGAATCACATAATATGGTTCAAAGTTTGTAGTTATGTGTTCAATGTTAAAAGAGCAAAGAATTGCTCAAATGAATGCAGTCGGAGTGTCAATTTTATGGAAGGTGAAACTTTTGTATTTTTAAAGAATCTCAAGTTTGTCCTCTTTGAGCTCGGGGTCGTAGTAATTATTAAGATTATCTATACCAATAACAACATGCCCCTTATCTAACAAACGCTTCGCCAGATGAAAGCCTATAAACTCTGCTACACCTGCAACCAGTATTTTCATGCTTTCACTACCTTATAAGAATAAGTTTTTGCATTTTTTATCAAATTTCTCGTATCTATAATCAGCTTAGAGTTATTAACTATAAATTCAGGGTCATATATACTGTGGTCAGTGGCAATAATTACACAATCGTAATGAAATAGATTTTCAGGTGTCAATTGAATAGACTCTTTTTCAATTTTATATTTTCTTGTTTTTGGGATTTTTTGTATATATGGATCATTATAGCTTACTTTTGCACCTTTATCTTCAAGAAGTTCTATCAATTTAAAGGAAGGTGACTCTCTTATATCATCTATGTCTTTTTTATATGCAAGCCCAAGTATAAGAATATTTGCACCATTTATACTTTTGCTACGTGCATTTAAAGCCTCAATTGTTTTCTGAACAACGTAATACGGCATACTTGTATTAATCTCACCTGCAAGCTCTATAAATCTTGTATGGAAATCATATTCACGGGCTTTCCATGTAAGATAAAATGGATCAATAGGGATGCAATGGCCACCAAGACCAGGGCCTGGATAAAATGCCTGAAATCCAAAAGGTTTTGTCTTGGCCGCTTCTATGACCTCCCATATATCAATGCCCATACGGTCAAATAGAATTTTTAACTCATTAACAAGGGCTATATTTACAGCACGGTATATATTTTCAAGGAGCTTAACTGATTCTGCAACTCTGGTAGAGGAGACAGGCACTGTATGGGTCATAATCTGGTCGTAAAGAGTTTTTGCCACTTTTAGGCAGTTCTCTGTGTAACCTCCGACGATTTTTGGGATTTTCGAGGTAGTATATTCTTTATTCCCCGGGTCTTCTCGCTCAGGAGAAAAGGCAAGATAAAAATCTAAACCTGCTTTAAGACCTGACCTTTCAAGGATTATACGGAGGTCATGGTCTGTTGTGCCAGGATAAGTAGTTGATTCTAAGACTATAAGCTGACCTGGCTTTAAATATTGAGCTATTGTCTCTGCTGTATTGAAAACAAATGTCATGTCTGGTTCACGGTATTTATTAAGTGGTGTAGGGACGCAGATGATTATACAATCAGCTTCAGAAAGTTTTGAGAAATCAGAGGTAGGGGTGAATGAAGAGGTTTTTAAGGCTTTGGAGGTTGTTAAGGTTGTAAATGTTGTCGGGGGTGTAGAAGGAATGAGAGGGGTGATGTCTATATGTTTTATATAACTTTCACCTGATGAGAGCATATGGACTTTTTTCTCGTCAAGGTCAAAACCAATCACATCAAAACCAGCTTTAACAAACTCAATCGCAAGAGGCAGCCCTACATATCCAAGACCAATAATGCCTATAATTGCATTTTTACTAACTATCTTCTCTAAAATTTCCATTGAACAACCTCTATTTTATTATAACCACCGATGTAGTTAGTGGTGGTTTATTATTTACTGTTCTCAATCTTTTGCAGTGCGCTAAGCACGGCTCTTCTCAAGTGCTCTATTCGCCTTATTGTGTGGGTGGTTAGCTGCTCGCTCCGTAAATCTTTCGCAATAAAAAGGATTTTGATATTATCCAATGAGCCGTTTATAATAGGGATTTTTGTCACAAACATGTCTTCCTTCAGTATGTCATTTTCACGCCTATAGCAACCCCGCGCCCAATGTAAGGATATTATTTGTCCGCTGTCGTCTGATCTTTTCATTGAGAATAATTTCGACTGATCCTGAATTTTATTTCCATTCCTCCGGCGTTCCTGGCTTTCACAGGCTTTCCCTTCTGCCCCTGATTTTATCTGTGTTTTAAGAAAAAAATCCGCACGGTCGAATTTCAGATGATCTAGGGCAATACATATGTTGTTCCACAATTCCTCTATATCTTTTGATTTTGAAATTTCAATTTGCAGATTCAGGAAGGTTCTCCTGTCTTTACTTATACCTGTTACATCCGATATATCTTTGAACCATCCAAGGATTTTATCCATTGCAATATACTCGAAATACCCGAGTTTTCTGATAAAAACAACAGAAATGGCCACAAGGACAATCAGAAATATGCCGATATGTCTGTCGGAAATAGCCGTGAGTATCAAAGCTATTAAACAGAGTACAAGAGAGCATGCATAGACAAACAGCACAACATTTCTCGAAGAAAATCCTAAATCGAGCAATCGATGATGCACATGACTTTTATCCGGTTGAAACATCTTTTTTCCGAGAAGAAACCTTCTTATCGGGGAGAGTATCGTATCAAAAACTGGGATACCCATAGCAAGAAGAGGAATAGCCATGACTATACCTGCTTGAGATTTTATACCCGCCATAACTGATAACGCAGCAATAGTATATCCCAAGAAATAACTCCCCCCGTCACCCATGAAGATGGAGGCAGGGTTAAAGTTGTACCGGAGGAATCCCAGTGTTGTGCCTGCAACGGCAGCAAACAGCATGGATATCACATGCATATTTTTCATGAAAAGAAAGAACGTAAGCATCGCAGATGTAAAAAAACAAATTCCAGCTGCAAGCCCATCAAGCCCGTCAATAAGATTCACTGCATTAATGACGAGAAGAAACCAGAATAGGGTCAATGCATAACTTATTACAACATTTTGTGCACCTATATAAAATATTCC
>Ga0116184_10000864_pt1 | contig 32040 bp, 11 predicted proteins | sample AD_JPNNA5_MetaG_FD_89886 | JGI IMG/M metagenome (GOLD analysis project Ga0116184, IMG submission 89886) | Active sludge microbial communities of municipal wastewater-treating anaerobic digesters from Japan - AD_JPNNA5_MetaG | ecosystem: Engineered > Bioreactor > Anaerobic > Digestate | place... | reverse complement strand
GCAACACTATCACTGGTTGTACAACCATTTAAGGTAGTTGTAACTGTATAGTATACTGTGCTTGGTGTTGTTCCGGGATTTATAACTGATAACTGAGGGTCTGATATTGTTGTTGAATTTAATCCTGTTCCCGGCGACCACGAATAGGTATATCCTGATGTACTTGTAGTTCCTATGAAAATTGTGTCGCCATTACATAGCGATGTTGCTGCACCTGCTTCCGATACCGGCAATGGTTTTACGAATGCAGTTACGGTATCTTTGTCAATACAACCGAATAGATTAGTTGTTACAATATAGTTGGTCGAAGTAACATTCGTTGTGCTGTTAGTTAATGTTACTGTAGGATTAGATGATGTGCTACTGCTTAATCCTGTAGCAGGACTCCAAATATAACTATAATTAGCAGTAGAAGTAGTTCCGAATGAAGCTGATTGTCCGGAACAGAACGTAACATCACTTCCTGCAACTGCTGTAGGAACAGGACTAAGAATTACCGTAACATCATCAGTTGTTGTACATCCGTTTAATGTTGTTGTTACTGTGTAAAATAATGTATCAGGATCAGCAGCAGTGATAGTATCAGATAAAGTTGGGTTCGAAATACTTGGGTCACTTAAATTTGTTGAAGGCGACCAACTGTAAGTATATCCTGATGTATTAGCATTTCCTAATTGAACAGTACTTCCTGAACATAATAGTTGATTTGTTCCTGCATTAGATATCGGTAATGGATTAACTGTTATATCTACATAGTCAGTATCACGGCAACCAAACCAAGTTGCAATAACCGAATAATTAATAACCAGTGGGGTAGTCCCTGTATTAGTTGCTGCTGAAATAGGATTTGAAATTGTAGTACTGCTTAGTCCAGTTGAAGGCGTCCATGAATATGCATAGCCTGATGTAGAGGCTGATCCGATATTTACACTTTGTCCGGAACAATATGTTGCAGCAGCACCTGCATTTGCATCTGGAACAGGTCCGGTTACTACTCTTACAGTATCAGTTGAAGTACATCCGGCTAATGTTGTTGTAACCACATATTGTAACGTGTCAGTAGTATTTCCGGTGTTTGTTAAAGTTACAGTAGGGTTTGAAACAGTATTATTACTTAATCCCGTTGAAGGTGTCCATGAATAAGTGTAGCCTGCAGTATTTAGAGTTCCTATTTGCCCAATTGCTCCCGAGCATAAATATAAATTCGTACCTGCATTTGAAGCGGGAATTGGCCTTACTACAACAGCTACCGTATCCTTGTCAGTACATCCGAACCATCCGGTTGTTAAAATTACATCAACAGTGTCGTTAATAGTAGTGCTGTTCGTTAACGAGATTGAAGTGTTACTTGCAGCAGTATTTGTTACTCCTGTTGAAGGCGACCAGCTATAAGTGTATCCGCTTATTGCAGTTGCTCCAATGTTTCCGCTTTGTCCGCTGCAGAATGAAATATCTGAACCTGCATTAGCAGTAGGTACAGGACGAACAACTACTTGAACTGTATCATACGAAACGCAAGTAAAACCATTTGTTACTTGAATTATGTATTGTAAAGTATCTGGTGTGTTACCTGTGTTGGTTAAAGTTAATACAGGATTTGAAACGCTACTATTACTTAATCCTGAAGTTGGTGCCCAAGAATAAGTATAACCCGATGTAGTTAATGCTCCTAATGGAACACTTCCTCCTGAGCAAATAGATACATTATTCCCGGCAACTGCTACCGGATAAGGATTGGAAGTAACAACAACTGTGTCTTCATTTGTACAACCGTTAAGATTTGTTGTTACAATATAATTAGTATTTGTAGGCGTAGTTCCTGTATTGCTAACTGAAACAACAGGGTTAGATATCGTTGAACTACTTAGTCCTGATGAAGGTGACCATGAATAGGTATACCCTGATGTTGAACTTCCTCCAATTGTTGCAGATCCGTCAGAACAGAATGAAACATCACTGCCAGCTGTGGCTGTTGGTTGCGGTTTAATGAAAACTGTTTTTCTAAGAGTATCTGATGGGCATCCAAATGCATTTAATGCTACTACTGAAACAGTTGCTAAACCAGTAGTGTTAAATGTTACTCCTGCAGTGGTTGTATTCGTTCCGCTAATTTGTGTTCCGTTTGTAACTATCCATGAATAGGTATATCCGGAAGTAGAATTAACAGTATAACCAATTCCGGTAGCAGCATTCAAACATAATGTGTCAGGTCCGGTAATGGTGGTAGGTTTTGTAGTATTTAGAACATTTATTGTATAAACGATGCTTGTTGTTTTTGCAGGACATCCGTTATCGGTTGCAATTGCAGAAAATTGATAAGGAGTTGTTCTTCCCTGATTACAAGAAGTTGTCCAACAAAATTGACTAGATGCTGATCCGCTACCGCTAGCATTAGATAATGTGGCAACAGGATTTGTTGTTGCTATATTAAATATGTCGCCGGTATGAGCAATATAAATACTATCTCCATTTGAATCAGTAAACCCTACGTTGAAACAAAGAGTTTGGCCTTCCTGGATCGTATACGTAGTAGTTGTACTTCCTGGAGACAAATTTGGCGCAGGATTAACAGGACATGTAATAACGATAATTTGTAAGTCGAGACGAGAGACACCAATTAATACACCGTTTCTATATTCATTTATTTCAACTGCCACTACATAATATCCTTGTGTTGGGGATAAATACGATGCTAATCCTGTTGCAGTATCAATAGCAGTATAACTACCCGGACCGAAAGGTTGTGCACTACTGTAATTTGTAGCGTATGAGATTAAAGGAATAGGCCATGTGTATGATGCGGGTGGGTTTGGATTTGGATTCCCATTACTAGAAATTCCCTCATACGGTGTTACAAATTGGTATGTAAGTAAATCGCCATCCGGATCAATTGCTTGATTCAATACACTTACTGTATCTCCTGCACAAATAAATGGTACCGGTGCTACTGCAAATGTTGGCGAGCTATTTACGATTGTAGGATCAGGTGCAAAAGCATAATATGCTTGACCGGAAGCACCGGGATTACTAATATTAGCGATTGTATTATTTCTACAACATCTGTCAGCTATGAAATAATAACCGGTTGTGTTTACCGGAACACCTATTACTCCTGTATAAATTCCTTCTTCTACACAAACATTTGGAGCAAACGTACAACTGTCATTTGCATTCGGTGGAGTGATAAACTGTTGTGAAACTAAAGGCAAAGTAGTTAAAGCAATACGGTCTTTGTTTCCTCCGGGATTAGATGCATTATCTTCATATGCACCTAGGTCCATTGATGTTGGGAGTAGTGAACTTCCAGAATCACAAAGACGGTAAATTTTTAATGTTATTGAATACTCATATAAACCACTACTTGAATTAAACCCTTGATAAACATAAGTTAGGTTTCCTCCCATTAAGTGAGATGCTAAGGTCTCGAGTGGATTCAAGATTAGCATTCCAATGCAACAAAGGGTTGCAAGTAATAATTTTTTCATAAACGGTTGGTTAGGTTGAATAGGTGTAATAATTGTTTTGGCAGACTAAAAAGGGAAATCAAATTAAGGTAAAATTGTTTGATTTAAAAAGTGGTAGTCGGTGAATCTCAAATAATTCCATGTTTACAGATGAATTTCTTCTTCATCTTCAATTTGGAGGTGTTCGACTGATTGTTATCTTGGCATCATGATAGTTTCTGAAATCACGGTAATTGGAGCGGGCCCTGGAGGATGTACTACTGCTTTATCATTGGCTATGAGGGGTATACGAGTTTTAATGGTTGACCAAGCCACTTTTCCACGTGATAAAGTTTGTGGTGATGCGTTGAGCGGAAAGGTAGTTTTAACATTAAAACGCTTAAATGAAGATTTTCCAAAAGAATTATCATTTGAACCGACTGTTATTGCTTCACATGGCGTTTCTTTCATTGCCCCGAACGGAAAAGTGTTAAGTGTACCATTTAGACGAGAACTCGATCCAGAGAATCCTCCCGGATTTATTGCTAAAAGAGTTGATTTCGATAATTGGTTATTTAATAAAGCGGCGGCTCATCCATTAATTAATATTGAAACCGGAATTCGCATCGAAAATTTTGTAAAAGAAAATGATGAATGGATACTTTCGGATAAAGAAAAAAAATTTAGTATTCGTACTAAGTTAGTTGTTGCATCAGATGGAGCTCATTCGCGATTTGCAAAAGAAATTGGTGGTGTTGTCATGGAAGACGAGCACTATTGCGCCGGACTACGTGGTTATTATTCTGGGGTGAAAGAGCTTAATGAAAATGGATTTATTGAATTGCATTTTACTAAAGAATTTCTACCCGGATATTTTTGGATCTTTCCTTTGGCAAATGGACTAGCAAATGTCGGAGTAGGATTGAGAAGTGATGTGGTAAGAAAGAAGAAAATCAACCTTCGAAAGGAGATGCTTAACTTAATTGAAACTCATCCTGTTTTGAAAGAAAGATTTAAAGATGCGACGTTAATTGATTCTATTAAAGGTTACGGATTGCCACTTGGATCGAAGAAACGTCCACTTTCCGGTGATGGGTTTTTGTTAGTTGGTGATGCAGGTTCATTGATAGATCCATTTACCGGTGAAGGTATCGGAAATGCAATGATTTGTGGATTGAAGGCCGGTGAAATAATTGGCGGAATTAAAGATAATATATATAATAAAGAGGCGCTGAAGGCATATGATGAATCAGTTTATAAACGTTTATGGCCTGAGCTCAATTTGAGTAAGAAAATGCAAGAACTGGTTAAATATCCTTGGCTGTTCAATTTGGTGGTTAATCGTGCCAATAACTCAAAAACTCTCCGGGAAACCATATCCTGCATGTTCGAAGATCTTGACTTAAGAGGTCGACTAAAAGACCCAATGTTTTACCTAAAAGTACTTTTTGAACGAAAATAGGGGTGGTAACATATTGAATAACAATTTTATAGGTGATTTACCCTGCTTGGTTTAAACCGTTTTCTTATTAATTTTCTGTTAGCCATTAATTTGCATAGGCTTCATCTGTAAAGTGCTGTAAATTAAGTTGTTATTTGGTTTTTGCGTCCAAATTTTTATTTCTGAATAAATGAAGGTCAACCCCTAAAAAACGCAACTATCGTATAGATGTATCGTATCAATTCTACCATTTAGATGAATATGAGCACCTACAACCTAACCCGCCAAAGAGATATAATTGCATTACAAAGTATTGTTGAGTTAAAACAATTAGCATTTGACTCAATTCCAGAGTTAAATTCAGCATTGAAAAGTGCTGCCCAATTCTGCAAAGCTAAAGGGGCCGTATTAGCTCTTTTTACAAAAGAAAAATATTGGGTGAAATCAACTTATAACTTTGATGAATCAAAGTTTAGAAATTACTTTCAGGAAATAATCAATTCTGCTGATTTCAATTCAGATGAAAAAGTACTTGAATTTTTTACTATTGATAATGAAGTTGGATTTCTAGCTCTTCCGATTTTTGACGACAAGGAAAATAAAATTGGTGTAGTTTGTATTGATCAGCCAATTTCTTATAAAGTTACTTCGCAAAAAAAGCAATACTTAGATGTTGTTTCAAATTCAATTGAAGCAATACTGCAAAAAGAATTGTTAAGATCAAAACTAGGTTGCGAAAGAGAATTAGTAGAGCAAAGCAAGAAGTCGGTTTTGCAAAAAGAAAATCTCATTAAGTACACTTATGATTTCGCTCCGATTGGGATGTTGAAAACAACATTATCGGGTGAAATTATAATCGCAAATAACAAGTTTAAATCAATGATGTCGAATAATAGCGATGACTTAGTTGGTAAATCTTGGTTTTTAAATGTCATCGAAAAAGAAAAAATTATAGAGCATTGGCATTCGTGTACTTCAAGTAAAGGCGTTTTTACAACTACTTGTAGTTTTATACAGCCGAACAATACTAAAGCCATTGTAGATATTCAAGCTTCTCCAGTTGTTACAGTTGATGGAGAAATAAGATATTTACTTTTTGTTACCGATATTACATCTAAAGTAAAAGAGGAGGAAAAATCTCGTCGAGAGGAAGAGATTAAGCAATTGGCTTTGGAAAAGAAAGAAGCTTTCTTGGCGAATATGAGTCATGAAATCAGATCTCCAATGAATGCAATTCTTGGCTTTGCCGATATTTTGAATGAAACATTAGTCAATAAACAGCAGAAAGAGTATATCAATGTAATTCAATCTGCAGGGCAGAACTTACTTTCTGTTATCAATAACATTTTGGATTATTCTAAATCTGAAAATGGAAAAGTTAAAATTGCTGATAAGGTTATTTCTTGGGACGATGTCGAAAGAAATGTGTACAAACTTTTGAAGAAAAAGGCAGATAGTAAGAACATTAAGTTTTGCTATAAAAAATCAAAATGTCTTCCCGATAATTTACGTGGAGATATTGTTCTGATTAATCAAGTGCTTGTTAATTTAGTGGACAATGCGATTAAATTTACTGATAAAGGTAAAGTAGAATTAGCTATTAATTTGAAGTCGGAAACCAAATCGACATGCGAAATAGAATTTGTTGTTAAAGATTCAGGAATTGGGATTTCAGAAGAAGCTCAACATATGGTATTCGATAGATATTACCAGGTGAAAGATGATTTACAGAAGTGTAAATCCGGTACAGGTCTTGGTCTAAATATTTCTAAAAACCTGATTACTGAAATGGGTGGAGGAATTGTAGTGAAATCTAGACTCGGAAAAGGCTCGGAATTTTCATTTACACTTGAATTACGAAAAGATATTTTAGTGACAAAGAAAACGGAGAAAGTAATCGATTTGATTTCGAAAAATACCGGAAAACTCAAAATTCTCTTATTCGAGGATAATGAATTGAACAAGCAATTGATGCAACATATAATCAAAGGATTCGGTTTTGACCTTGATGTTGCTGAGAATGGTAGAGTAGGAATTGATCATTTAATGCAAAACACATATGATGTTGTTGTGATGGATCTCGACATGCCAATTATGGATGGATACGCTGCAACAAAAACAATCCGCAATGAAATGGGTCTTGATATACCAATTTTGACAATGACGGGACATAGAATTGTTGGAGAAAAGGAAAGATGTCTTGCTATAGGAATGAACGATTTCATTTCCAAGCCAATTAACAAAAGTGAGCTGTATGAAAAATTGGCAAATTTGACTTTTAGTCAATTTAATGAAGATTTAAAAACAGTAATTGAACCATCGTTAACCCAATCACCGGGAAAGAAAGGTAGTTATTTAAAGAATTTGTCAAATGGTGATCCCGCTTTCGAACGTGAAATGATTAATGTGTTTATCAATACTATTCCCGATAAAATGTTTAAGCTTCATGCAGCAGTGATTGCAAGAGATTCTTTCAGCATTCAAAAATTAACCCATAATATCAGAGGATCAATTGCAATTATGAGTATTCCATTTGCTTCAGAAATGTTGTCAGAATTGGATTTGTTGTCATTAAATACTACTGACTTTGAAAAGCTCGATGCTAAATTTGTTGAAGTAAATAACATAGTAAATAGCTATTGTGAACTGTATAAAGATGAAGTTTTCGAAAAAAACGGGATGATTATTGCATAAAATTGCATTTTGCCGTAACATTGCGTGCATTTTCATGCTATAAGGTATAAATCGCTGATGCACAAAACCAACGGCGATTTATATGTATTAAGTACTAGTGGTTTTTAGAATTATAATAATCTGAAAATTAAAATTAAAGTTTAAGCTTGTAGTTTGAATAGTTTTTTAAAAATGGAGTTGGGACCTCCACTAAAATTACGGTTATGAATTGTATAATTGTCGATGACAGCGAACTAGCCTTGATGGCTACTGAGCAATGTGTAAAAAATGTAAGTTACTTAAATCTGATGGGAACTTTTACTAACCCTGTGGATGCACTTTCATTTATTGCACAGAATAATATTGACCTGATCTTTTTGGATGTTGAAATGCCGGTAATCAGCGGAATTGACTTTATAAAAAGTATGTCGAAACCTGCTCCTTTTGTAATTCTAACTACGATGCATAAAAATTATGCCTTCGATGCATTTGAAAATAATGTAACCGACTTCCTTGTTAAACCTATCTCTTTACCTCGATTTATTCAGTCTATTTCGAAGGTCAAAAATATTTACGATAAAATGAATATTTCTTATTCTGATGAGTCTTCTGTTTTTATTAAGAAAGGTAGTAGCATTGTCAAAATGGAAATGAATGATATTTTGTGGGTAGAAAGCTTAGGTGATTATGTTACTTTAAATACTGCTAAAGAGAAAATTGTTGTTCACTCAACAATGCAGTCGATTGAAGAAAAATTGAGTTCCGGAAAATTCATCCGAGTTCATCGATCTTACCTAATTCAAAAGGATAAAATTATTGATATCGAAGACGATGTGATCACCTATTATGATCAATTAATTCCCATAGGAAAAACCTACAAAAAAGAGGTTTACAAAAAGTTAAATCTCGTATAAAGAGAAATTAAAATATGCTCTTAAGCTCACTTCCAAGTGAGCTTTTTTTATAGATTACTTACCACTTTTTCGGCTAATATTCGCCGCTTTTTCCGTTTAACCCCCAAAATCGACCGTTTGTCGAAAATTTTCGATCACCCTTTTTTCACTCCGTTCAAATACTCAAAGAATGGAATTATATGATGTGCCTCAAAACAGTTAGGGAGACAAAAAATCTAGTGTTACATAAAATGTATATGGAAAATTTATTTCAGGTAAAGAATGCACGTGCTGCGTTTACATCACCTATAGGAAATTGTTGCTTATGGATATTTGCCGCTTTGGTAATGTTATCTTCAACCGTAAGTGCTACAACTACTAATACAATGATCAACGTTGGGGCTTGATCGAATGGAGCCAATTGGTCGCTCGGTCATGAACCAACAAATTCGGAAGATGTTATTATACCGAGTGATGGGGTAGCAACCGTTGATGTAAACGCAGTTTGTGCAAGTTTAACAATTGGAGATAATTCAACATCAGCTTTAGTTACAATAACTGGTACAAATAGCTTAACAATCACCACAGCAGGTGGAGGTTCAGGAAACTTATATATTAATGGTGCAAATAGTAATAGTTTATTTCAGTTTAATGTTAATGGTGGTAGTGTAAATGTAATGGGCCAAGTTATTCCGGGGGGATTTAACGGAGGCGAAATTAATGTTACATCAGGAAGTGTTCGTTTTTCGAACACTTCCTCTTTAACTTGGGGCGAAGCAATTAATCTAAATGTAACAGGAACAGGTTCTGCCACTTTTGATGGAGCTCTTGATTTAACAACAGTATCAGCTGGAACAACTACATTTTCATTAACCGGAAATGGTTCTTTCGTATTTAATGGCTTAGTAACTCAAAGCAGCTCTTCTTGTTCTATTTCAAATAGTGGAACAGCTGGCTCTATTTACTTTAATGCAGGTTATGCATTAAGTGGAGGTTCGTTTGTTACAATGGCAGGCGAAGATATTTATTTTGGAAGTGTTTTCAATAATTCAGGAAGTGCATTAACATTAAATGCTACTTCAAATACATATTTTGCATATGCAACAACTATAACTCCAACAGCTCTTATCACTTTCGGAAACGTTACTATTAATAGCGGTGTTGATTTAAATTTAAATGGAGATATTAATGTTGCAAAAAATTGGACAAATAATAATGGTAATTTAATTCCGGGATCAAGTACTGTGAGCTTCGTTGGAACTTCAGCGCAAGCAATAAATGGAACTTCTGCTTCTCAAACGTTTAATAATATTTCATTAAGTCTTACTGCAGGTCAAACACTAAGTGTATCAGGCAGTACAACTACTTTGACAGTAAATAATTTAAGTATGACTACCGGTAATTTTACAGCTGGTGCGGCATCAACAGTTAATATTAATGGTGATTTGAGTATTGCATCGGGGACCTACACCCCGGGTGCGAATACTAATATTGGGGGAAATTTTTCTAATTCAGGCACCTACACAGCTGCATCTACTAAGATGTTAAGCTTTGTAGGTGCTTCTTCAGCCGTAGTGTCAGGCTCAGGAACATTTACGATTTATGATTTAACTTTTAATAAGGCAACAAAAATTACAGTAGTTGATATTCAATCTGATAATTTTATAACAGGTATTAATTCCGGTAACGTTTATAACTTCACATTTACAAGAGGTACATTGAAGTATAATAACTCAGCAACATTAACAGACTGCCATAATCAAGGCTCTGCTACTTCTTTGACTATTCCTTATGATGTGATTATTGAGGTCAATAGTGGTACTATGAATTTATGTAAATCAGGTACAATGACCGGAACGGCGTCTAACGTTGTATTGTCAGGGCAACTCTATGTTAATGGTGGAACAGTTCGTGTATTAATGTCAACAACTGCTAAAGATTTTCAATATAAGGTCAATGGGGGTACTCCTCAATTATTTGTGGCATCTGGATCATTATATTTGGGAGGTGGATTTAATTATAACCCGACTACCAGTGTAGATTATGTTGATTTTAATATGTCTGGTGGATATATCTATACAGGAACAGCATCTACAGCTTTAGCAACATTTGCATTGAACGATATTTCCGGAGGAAGTACAACTATGACAGGTGGTCGCATAGTAATTGAAGATCGTACTTCAGGTGCAACTTATCCTGATGTAGATCTAGGTGGATCTAACCTAACTTCTTATTCAGTAACCGATGGAACAATTCAAATTGGTACAGCAGGAACAACATCAGGATCTGTGTTTGAATTTAAGGCTTATCCAAATACAAATTATCCTCATATCGTAATGAATAATGGAGTAACTAAAACACTGCGTCCTTTAAATAATGCAGATTTTAAAATGTTAAGTTTAACAATCGGAACTTCTTCTACATTTAATATGAGCGATGCTACAGCTTCTGTGTTAACTCACAAGCTGACTTTGACAGGTGCAAGTACAGGTGTTGCATTTTCTAATTCCGGGACATATACTGCGCAACAAGGAACTGTGGAATTTGCAGGGAATGTTAGTCAATCAATAACCAGCAGTGGAACATCACTAACATTGTATAATTTACTTGTGAATAATTCAGGTTCAACATTATCGGGTTCTGGTACTCTTACTACTATGACAGTACAGACTTTGACAGTAAGTTCAGGAACTTTCTCTGTTGGTACGCTTACTACTTTTACTATCAACGGCGCGTTAACTCTAAATGGAGGTACATGGAGTGCTCCTGCTACAATTTCTGTTAAGGGAGATTGGACAAATAATGGTGGTACATTTACTCCGAACACTTCTACAGTTACATTTAATGGTACCACAAATCAAACAATTAATGGTACCGCTACTGCAGAAACTTTCTATAATTTATCGAGCAATAAAACATCCGGTACATTCTTAAATACTACTGGAAGTATTGTCGCATTAACAACAAATAATTTCACTAATACAACAAGTGACTTTACTGCTCCTGCAACAATGACTACAAATGGTAATTTTACTTTGAGTTCAGGAACCTTTACAGCGGGAGCTAATTTATACATAGCAGGAAATTCTTCTATTTCAAGTAGTGTTACATTTACAGTTGGAACTGGAACAGTTACATATAACGGAGCAGGTGCCCAAACAATTGGAGGATCTAAGACAACTATTGCATATTATAATCTAGTTGTTGATAAAACTTTAGGTTCTAGTTTAACAAAAACAGGTTCGGTTACTGCAATAACAACTCAAGATTTAACTCAAATTGGCGGTGATTTTACAGCACCTGCCACACTTACAATTAATGGAAATGCAGTGCTTAGTGGTGGAACATTAGTAGCAGGAACTACAGTTAATGTTTATGGCGATTGGACTCAGAGTTCTTCGGCAACATTTAATCCGTTAACTTCAACAACTAACTTTAGAAATGCGACAACTGCACAGGTGCTACAAGGAACTGCAAGTACTTTAACTTTCTATAACATAGTTGTAAATAAGGGAACGGGAATATTGCTTTCATCTTCAGGAAGTGTAAATACAATTACTGCAAATAACTTTACTCAAACGCTGGGTAACTTTACCTCTCCTACAACTTTAACTTTAGGAGGAGCATTAACAATTACAGTTGGTACTTTTACAGCAGGCTCAACACTTTCAGTAACGGGAGCGTTAAATTTAAATGGAGGTACATTTAATGCTGGTGCAAATACTTATGTAGGGGGCAACTGGTCTCATGCTACAGGTGTAACTGTAATATATAACCATAATAATGGAACTGTTACGTTTAATGGTACCGCAGCTCAAGCAATAACAGGTTCACGAACTTCAGAAACATTCTATGATTTAGTAATAAATAAAACAGTAGGAACAACATTAAGTGCTGGGGGAAGTATTGCTACAATTACAGCAAATTCTATTACTGAAACTCAAGGTAATTTTACTGCACCTGGTACGTTAACAGTTAGTAATGATGTAGCAATTCAAACAGGGACATTTACAACAAGCACAACGGCAACTATCTCAGGTGATTTGTCAATGGTAAATGGTACTCTTGTGGCTGGAACTACTTTAAATATTCAAGGTGATTGGGTGCAAGGAAGCGGAGCTACATTTACTCCGGGTTTAAATACTGTAAATTTCACAGGAGGAAATACACAAAGTATACAAGGAACTACTCCGTCAATTACATTTTACAACTTAACTGTAAATAAAACAGCCGCGACAGCAATTTCACATTCAGGTTCAGTTACTACAGTAGCAACTAACAACTTTACAAATACACAAGGTAATTATACCGCTCCTGCTACATTAAATGTAAATGGGACATACACATTAACTGCGGGTAACTTTACTGCCGGAACGAATATGTCAGTAGTAGGTACTTACACTTTAACAGCCGGAACTTTTACAGCGGGAGCGAATTTAACTTTAACTGGATCTTGGTCTCATGCTACTGCAGCAACGTTTAATCATAATAATGGAATTGTTACCTTTATTGGAGGCAATGCTCAAACGATTGGAGGTACAAAAACTTCTGAGACTTACTATGATGTTGTCGTAAATAAAACATCAGGTACAACACTTAGTAGAACAGGATCCATTGCAACTATCACTGCACGAAATTTCACACAAACACAGGGAGACTTTACTGCCACCGGGGCAACATTAACTCTTTCAGGTAACTATACTTTATCAGCAGGTACATTTACTCCGGGTACAACTTTTAATTTGGGTGGCGATTGGACACATCAATCCGGTGCTACATTTACTGTAGGTACAGGAACAACAACTTTCAATGGTACAGGTACTCAAACTATCGCAGGTACTTTCGGTTCAGAAACGTTCTACAATTTTACAGTTAATAAAACTGCAGGTTCATTATTGACAGTTGATCCTTCGATCAGTAGTCTAACGGTAAATTCCTTAACACAAACACAAGGGAATTTCACAACAGCAGATGCATTTGTGATAAATGGTAATGCAACATTCACTGCAGGAACATTTACAGCAGGTACAACAATGAACTTTAAAGGTAATATTACTAAAGCGACAGCTGCAACTTTTAATGCAGGAACTAGTACTACAACTTTTGATGCTTCGGTAGCACAGACAATAAATGGAACATCATCTTCAATAACTTTTAATAATGTAGTGCTAAATAAAGGACTTTCTACTGCGTTGGCATTCGGAGGAAGTGTGGCAACTGTAACCATGAACGATTTAACACATACATTAGGAACATTTACAGCTCCTGCTACAGTTAATATTAATGGATCATTATCTCAAAGTGGAGGAACATATACAGCAGGTACAACTCTTAATCTATATGGTAACTTTACTAGAAGCGGAGGTACGTTCACTGCCGGAACAGGTACAGTTAAATTAGTGGGTTCAACTTCTGCCCAATCTGTAGGTGGTACCGCAACAACAACTTTTTATGGTTTGCAATTGAATAATACTTATTCAAGCGCACCTCAGATTTCAGCTGCTCAAAATATCAATGTAAGTAATACATTAACACTAACTTCAGGAATCGTTGATTTAGCTGCCAATACAATTACTTTGGGAACTGCTGTGGCTAATCCGGGTACATTAGCCGGAGGTTCTGCAACTGCATATTTGTCGAAGGGGACATTAAATCGTTGGTTCAATACAACAACCATTGCTAATGGTAATATTAGAGGCTTATTCCCAGTTGGTGATCATACAGGTAATGGATATTCTCCATTCTATGTTACAGCACCTTCGGTTGCTCCTACAACTGGAGGTACAGTTTCGTCTTCTTATTCAGATTCACCAACTAATCAAAGTGTAGCTTTCCTTGATGCAGGTACAAACATTGAAATTCGTACCAATGCTGGATGGACAGTTTCTACAGCTAATGGTTTAGCCGGTGGTACATATAACTTAAGTGCTAATAGATCTTTCTGTGCTTCTTGTGTTGGGGCATTGGCTAACTTAAGAATAACTTTAGCTTCAGGAGTGGTTGGAACTAATGGTACTACATCAGGTACAGTTACAAGTCCTGTTGTAAATCGTACAGGTTTAACTGCCGGTAACTTAACAAATACTTTCTATATTGGATCAACATCATTCTATAGCTCGCCACTGCCAATTGAATTGGGCGACTTTAAAGCCGAACCTAAAAGCGGGAAAGTTGAATTAACTTGGTTTACATTCTCTGAGTCAGAAAATGATTTCTTTACAGTTGAAAGAAGTAAAGATGGAGTACACTTTGAAAAAGTTGTTGATGTTGATGGTGCAGGAAATAGTAGTACATTGAAAAATTATACAACAAAAGATGCAACTCCATTCAATGGTATAAGCTTCTACCGCTTATCGCAAACTGACTTTAATGGTGACTCTAAAATTTGCAAAGTGGTTTCGGTGAGAATTAATAATACTAAGTCAACAATCACTTCTGTATATCCAAATCCAAATGATGGTTCAGTAATCTATGCCGACTATTTCTCTGACGTTACAGAAAATGTAAATGTTGATTTAGTAGATGTTTTAGGAAGAAAAGTTTATAGTAAACAATATAGTATTACAGGAGGAGAAACTAACTCAATTATGATTCAACCGAATCTTAATATGATGGCCGGAAAATATCTGGTAGTTGTTTCAGGTGAAGCAGGCAAATTCTGCACTCAGATTATGGTAAAATAGTTGTGAGGCTTAACTAAGAGGGGGAGTAATGGGGAAGGGACTAAATAAAGCAGCAAAATTGAATATATCAATTTTGCTGCTTTTTATTTTTGCTGTAAATATTTCATTTGCTCAAACCTCAGATAAAAATGAATCAAAAGCTCTTTTAGTATACTCTTTTGTAAAATACATTGGTTGGTCTACGTATGTTGACCAACATGCTATTGTTATTGGCGTAGTAGATGATATTGAGTTTGCCGATGACTTACGTCGCCTAGTAAATAATCGACAAATGTCGGGGAAGGTTATATTGGTGAAAGATGTCGACATTTCAGATGTTAGTAATTGCCAGTTGGTTTATCTGCCAAAGACAAAGGAAGCATTGTCTAATACCCTTGCGTCTTCTTTAAAGTCAATGCAAATTTTATTTGTTAGAGAAGATCCCGAATTCAAATCAAACGATGCTGATATTTCAATTGTAAATCCTGCAGGACTAATTCGATCCCACAAATTTATTATCAATCGTAAGAGTATTCAAGATAAAGGAATGAAAATCTCTGTCGATTTAATCGGCTTAGCAAATATGATTATTTAATTTCTTTTAGAGGGCTGGTCTTGTCCCCATATTAATGAGTCATGTCTATATTTAATGTTGGAGCGGTTAACAAATAACTATTTTTACTCCACGTTTCAATAATATTCCTTCCTTTGAAGATGATATAATATCTGTGTCCCGGCAATAATCCTGTGAAATGGAATGTTCCATTACCGTGTGTGTCGATTCGTTTTTTGTCTTGCGCAACAATAGTATGTGTAACCGAATCCGCTAGTTGTAATGTTATCGAATCTGCAACTGTTGGTAAGTTAATTGGATCAAGTACTGCATACATTGTATCTCCTGCGGGATTATAGAATCCTTGAATAAAGACTTTTACATTTACATCTTCTGTGCAATAGCTTGATGTGAAATTCAGCGTATTTGAAGTTGCAGGATTACTTCCTGAAGATAAACAAGCATAGTTCGATGTCATTATACATTTAATAGAATCGCCATTTGAAATTGCTGAAGTTGATAGTGAATTACTCGTGCTTATTATCGAAGCATTTTTGATCCATTGATATGTTGGTGCCGATCCTCCGTTACTGATGTTTGCAGTTAACGTAGTTGATGTGCCGGTGCAAATTGTTGTGCCTGCTGATGATGCAATAGTAATAGTCGGACTAACAGTAGTGCTGAATGAATAAGGATTGGAAGCAATTCCGTTTGCAACGACTTCTAATGAATAAGTTCCGTTTGGTAACCCCGCAGGTAAGGTGAATTTTGCTGTGTCAGGTGCACTTCCTCGCATTACTCCTGTACTATTCCAATTGTATGTTCTTGTATAGTAGACATTGCTTCCTGATTTTAATCTGACTAATGGATAGTTGCTATTCATTTGCCAATCATCACCATATGTTGCTCCTTGGGAGATTCCGTTAAATTTTGTTCCTGTAATTGTATATTCAGTACATGTGATCGGTGTAACGGTTGATATTGTTGGTTTGCCTGAAGCAACAGGTTGCCCACTTGGTGTATATAAATAGTATTGAGATGAACTTTGTCGTGAGTACAATACATTTCCATCGGGTAAATCTAGCATGTTTGTTAAATAGCATGCAATGTTCGTTGTTGTTCCGCCTCCCGGTGCTCCTAATTGAGTGAATGAATTCGTCACATAGTCGAATTCATAAAATGAAGTTGGTGAAGGGAAATGATTTGCAGAAGTTGGCAATGGAGATACAGTACATAAAATTTTTCCGTTTACCATCATCGCTGCAGGTGCATCCGGTGTGCCTTGTAAATTCGGAATGTCCGGTCCTGCTGTCCATACTCCCGGACTAGTATTACCAGTTGGCGTGTAATATGCTGTATGTCCTGTTGAACCTAAAAAGAATGCTCTTCCATCAGGAAGAAGTAATGCTCCTCCTGTTTCTAGTCCGAATGCATCATATAACGAAACAGGTACAGATGCATCATTAATCCATGAATTTGTAGCAGGAATATATCTTTCTGAACTTGTGCTTAATCGATTTACATAAAGGATGCTGTTGTCTGCAAGTTTAACCCATGCTGATTCATTGTGAATTCCTAATGCTGTTGGACCATTAATAAAAGTGTTGGTTATAGGGTCATAAATTTTTGTTCCCGTAAGTGAACCTGTAACTAATGCTTGTAATACTCTTCCATCAGGAAGCATTTCTGAATTCGCATCACTAACACTTCCTCCAGGTGCCGGTGTAAGTGTCCAAGTATTTGTAAGTGGATTATATACTTCTCCTGCAGAAAGCCCTGTTCCGTATTCTCCACCCGCAACATATAATCTTCCATCCATTAAAACTTGTGATGAATAATATAAACGTGTATTAATCATTGGAGCGATACTGCTCCATGTTCCATTCGCATAACTTCCATTCGCATCAGGAGTTAATTTATCGTAAATGTTTCCATATCCATCAGCACCTCCGGAAAATGTTTTGCATAATACGGTTCCATCAGATAGTAAAATCATTCCTCCTCCATTAGCATGAGGCGGTGTGTTAGATAATAAAGTCCATGTACCAAGTTGTGATATTAATTGGAATCCGGCCGGACATGTTACTGTCGGAGTTCTGGTTCCCATTGTTCCAGATCCTACAATCGAATTACAACATCCACTGATATGATCGCCAACAATAGAGCCTGCAGCTATATCATATACTAACCAGAAATAGTTCGTGCCTTCTTGCAAAGAAGCGCTTCCTGAAAAATTAATTGCCCCATTCGGGTTTGTTATTGTACTGCCAAATTGAGTGGTTGATGAAAATATAGAACTGATTCCTGTATAATAAAGTTTTGCGTTTGTTAAATCTACTAACGGTGACGTAGTGCCGCCGGTTGATAGACTCAATGAACTAATTGATAGCGGAGTTAAAGTGCCTGTAGTTACAACCTGTATTTGCAATACTTGATTGTTTGTTGAGGGGTGAGGTATTCCAACTCCATTGTTAATTAATGTTGTTGTGCTCGACACATAAGACATAGCAACAGGTGCTGAGGGCGTCCAAGTATATGTTAATCCCGATGATGGAATATTTGTTGGTGACAAATTGCATACATCAGTAATTACAGTTCCTGCAGTTGATGTTGACCATGTATTGGTTCCGTTTAGGACTTTTCGGATGTTAAAATCAGCCGCATTACCGCCTAATAATCCAACATTCCCCGATTCTGTTGATGCATCCGAACAAGTATTAGCTCCAAAAGTCGACGATAAAGTAAAAGTGCCATAGACAACTTGAATTGTATTTGAAGTTTCATTTAAAACAATTTGAAAATTAAAATGATTAACTCCTCCTGTTCCATAGTGATCGCAATCTGTCCATTGTACAATGAATTTTCTATTTGGAGCGGCGCCACTAGTAGTATATTGAATCGATGAACCTGCACTTACCCCAACAAGGTCAGTTCCGTAGCCGGCAATAGAATTGGCAGGTGTAGATGCCGATTGTAATCCGCAATATATTGTTCCACTCGGTACACTTCCTAGCGTAATAAACCCGTTAGGAGTCACAGAGAGGCTTGTAAATGAACTGTTATTATAGGTAAAGGTGAAAGGTAAGGTTAATAATGAGCTTGCGCCGTCGTCCCATGTCCCAGTATATAAAGTTGTACCTGTAATGGCTATATAATTTCCTGCTCCGGAGGCAAAACTATATGAACTTACTGTTGCTTTACTTGCGGTATTCATCAATAATACCAACAGGCCAATAATGGCAATGCCTCTGAATTTCATGGCTTAACGTGTTATATTCTAATAAGATTAGTAGGGAAATGTATCAGCAAGCATCGTAACTACGCTTAGCGCAGCTTGATTTTTCCAATAATTCGAAAAGTAAGAAAAAAATATGACCTATGAAAATTTATTTGGTGAGTTAACAATTAACCCATACTCAAGTGGAGTTAATTAGTTATCAGATTCTTGTACTCCGCAGTTTTGACCTTCGGGAATTACTGAGATTCTATATCCATCAGTATCTAATAATTCCTTTTTGGTAACGGCAAGTTGAAGATCTGTGATTTTCATTGTATAGTCTTCTTTAGTAACTAAATTTTGAGAATGAATTTCTAGAATCATTCCCTTTATATATTTTGATCGATACCAATCACCTTTTCTTGCCGATGTTTCGATCATGCCACAATGTCTTAGGAGTTTATATATAAATCCGATGTTGCATTGTATTTGATTAGTAACCCAGATTTCACTGATGTTCTTCTTTGTTTTAAGAGTGAATTTATAGCACTGATATCCGTTTATGATTTTTGTTTCTTTGACTTTTAGCGGAGTATAAATAGGACTCTCGGTCGAGTCGCGAAACATAGCTGCCCTATGAATTTTCGTCCCTTGTTTTATTTTATTTACACCCATCAACATTAACCATGTACTGTCTGAAGGATTAAAAATGACCCTTTTGTTTACTCCTTTTGCAAGTTGATCATCCATTATTTGCATGGCCATCTTTCCGCCTTCCTTTTTCGATTGTAAATACCAACTTAATGGAATTTCTTTATCGGTTTTATCAGAAGTGAGAATATGCATCGTAAAAGTGCCGCTAAACTCCTTTTGAGCAAATGTGTTGTTGCTCACCAAAATAAGTGCTATTAAAAGTGTCAAATACAATAGCGCTTTATTCATAGCAGGATAAATCTAATAATGGTGCGGATGTTAAAAAGTATTTTTCAAATATAGGTAAAATAATTTGAGTGTTGCAACAATTAATCTTATTTTGTGTTGCAACAGTCAATTTCTGGCAATTGATTGTCAATCTGTAACAACCTAAAACCTACTATAATGAAAAGTAACTTCCCCCAATTAATCAAGGTGGCGACAGTTGCCTTTGCTTATTTTTTGTGTGTTGGTAATGTTTCTGCTCAAACTAATCCTGTAGCAGCTTCATTACCTTACGCTCAAACATTTACAGCACTGGCGGCATCCTCTACAATCTTGCCATCAGAATGGGCTGCATGGAATCTTTCTACCGTCGGCCCAACAACTTCTTTTCCTACTGTTGCTCCGCCTGTTGGCTCCGATCTAGCATTAACAGCATCTGCAAATGCAACTACATCTTCATTAGGGTTAATGAATTATAATGGAAAAATCGGAATGCTCTCCGGAACAGGAGTTAATAGTTCATTAGTACTGGCAATTTCTACGTTAAATGTGTCAAATGTTTCTGTTGCGTTTGATGTGATGACTATAAGAAATCCGTTTGATGCATCTAATACACGAATTGAGCAAGTTGATTTACAATTTAGAGTCGGTACTGTTGGTGTGTTTTCTTCGGTTTCAGGAGTTGCCGCAGGTATTTATCAGAATAATACCATTAACCAAACAGGTGCAGTTACTACGCCACAAAACTCATTGGTTAAAACTTTTACTTTGCCTGCCGCATGCAATAATAAACCGATAGTTCAATTACGATGGGTAACGCGCGATGTTTCAGGTGTTAATAATCGTCCGAGTTTTGCGATAGATAATGTAAGTATTTGTCCAACAATTTTAACTCCAACTATATCGATAACGGGCCCTTCAGGATATTGCTCCGGTAACAATTCTTTTTACAACGCAACAATTACTAATGGAGGAACAGTTCCTGTTTACCAATGGAAGAAAAATGGAACTAATGTCGGTACGAATAGTTCATTTTTATCATTAACAGGTTTGACTCCGGGAGATCAAATTACTTGTCAATTAACTTCAAACGCAGCTTGCGTATCTTCAAATGTTGTTACCTCATCTCCAATAACCATATCTACTTCGAATACTCCTCCTACTATTAATTTAGTTGCCTTATCAGATGTTTCATGCCCGAATGCAAAAAATGGTTCTATTGATATTTCTGTATCGGGAGGAACACCTCCTTATACTTTTGCATGGGATACGGTGAATCGTTTAAATGGATCTTCTTTTGCTGTTACTATTGGACCCAAAACAATTACAGATCCTTTGTTCGGCCAAGGAAATCCTAATGTATTTTATATTGATGGAGTAGAAGCAAAGGAGTTATATTTAACAAAAGGAATAAGTTATTCGTTTAATGTTCTTACTCCTGCACACCCGTTTCAAATATCTACAGATTTAATAGGAGGGAATGCAAACTTTTTAGTTAACAACGGACAAACAGGTGCTCCTTCGCAAAATGGTGTTGTTACATTTACTCCCAATAATAGTCATCCATCTTTACTTTATTACCCTTGTCAATTTCATACGTTCATGGGATATAAAGTGAATATTATAAACGGACAACAAACGGAAGATGTAAATAATTTGAATCCCGGTATTTACAATGTCCTTGTTACCGATGCAAATGGATGTACAGCTATCTCACAATATCAAGTTAATGAATTACCGTCTCCGGTTTCTGTTTCAGGCACAATCACTAATTCTATATGTGGAACTTATACCGGCTCTGTCGAGTTAGATATTTCAGGTGGAGTACCTCCTTATACTGTAATTTGGGATACTTTAAATACATCAGTTGGTCCAAATTTCAATGTAATGGTTGGTCCGAAAACCGCAACCAATCCTTATTATGGTTTAGGAAATTTAGAATGTTTTTATATCGATGCAGTTGAAGCGCCTCAACAAAATTTAGTTCGCGGAATAACTTATTCATATAATGTTTTTAATCCTGGGCATCCTTTTCATTTTTCAACAGATTCTGTTGGTGCAAATACTTCCGGCTTTGTTTCATTAGGTCAAGCGAATGCTCCAAATGATAATGGATTGGTTTCATTCACTCCTGCTTTTTCCTCGCCTTCAAATTTAAATTACGCTTGCGCTAATCATGCTTTTATGGGAGGGAAAGCAAATTTATTTACAGGATATGCTTCTACTGATTTATTAAATGTGAAACCGGGTACTTATACAGCGGTTGTTAAAGATGCACTAGGATGTATAGCACAAGAATCATTTGTAGTGGTTGAAGATGGTTCCGGACTTTCTATTAGTACTGATGCAGTAATTGCTACCTCATGTATAGATGCAGCAGATGGTTCAATCGATATTTCTATTGTCGGTGGCGCATCACCTTATAATATAACATGGGACACTGTTAATCTAAATAATGCAGGCGTTTTCAATGTTATGGTTGGGACAAAAACACCAACAAATCCTTTCTATGGTATCGGACGTCCTGAGTGTTTTTATTTGGATGGCGAAGAACAAAATAGCATAACACTAACAAGAGGAATTAGTTACTTATTTAATGTTTTAGCATTTGGACATAGTTGGCATATTTCTACTGACGAATTTGGAGGAACATTATTTAAAATCGTTTCGAATGGACAATCAGGAGCTCCTACTGATAATGGAACTGTAATTTTTAAACCTAGCTTTAAACATAGCGATTTGTTATATTACCAATGCGGAGTTCATGATTACATGGGCGCGCCGATAAACATTATTGATGGACCTTCGTCTACTCATCTAGAAAATCTGCCTGCTGGTCAATATACTGTTGTTGTTACTGACGCTATCGGCTGCTCAAGCGTTTCTGTTATAACTGTCCCGTCAGGAACATCTTCATGCGATCTTATTTTAAATTTAAAAGTACTTCTGCAGGCTATGTACTCAGGAGGATCAACAATGGCTCCTCGTTTGTATAACACCGGAATGTCCACTGATCCTACAGCTGTCGATAATATCACAGTTGAATTAAGAGATCCTAACGATTATAGTGTTGTTGCTAGTGTTACTGATATTCTCCATACTGATGGTATGATGAATGTCTCACTTCCTGCTAATGTATTAGGTAATTCATATTATATAGTTGTTCATCACGAAAATTCAATTGAAACATGGAGTAAAGATCCGGTTCCTTTTATGGTTAGTCCTGTGAGTTTCGACTTTAGCGGACAAAACTAATTGATGTAAATATTTAAAGCGTTCCGATCTTATTAATTTGGTCGGAACGTTTTTTTTGTGAATTAAAAAATCGCGTTTTTTTTCTACGAAAAGTATTGCAACTCTAATTACAAAACAGATCTATTATTGTATTATAATTTATTCAAGTGAGATAATTTTAAAGTAAGGTAAACGTTTTTGATTCGTCCTATTCCTTTGAATATTGCACTATCAATCTGTGCAGTCTTTTGATTGCATGGGATCAGAATACAGGTCATAAAAAAAGCCCTCCGTTTCCGAAGGGCTTTTCTTAAATTGAATATCATTTTATTCTTTTATGAATCGAATGTTTTCTTTGTAATCTGGGTGGTTCATTTGAAGAATATACAATCCTTGAGTTAATGTAGTACAATCGATAGTTAATCCTTCTCCATCTTGAACTATCGGCAATAAAACTGCTTTGCCTAATAGATCGTAAACAACAACTACTTCAGGTTGTAACGTTATTCCGCTAACATTTAAGTGAAGTTGTCCGTTTGTAGGATTTGGCGCTACAGTCGATGTAAATTCATTAACTTCTCCTTGAATTGTTCTTGATGTACTTGTATAACATTTCGGAGATGATGATAATGCATCAACATATACAGTTGTTAATGTACTTGATTCGTATGATTTAACAGTCCACGTAACTTTTGTTCCATTAAATGGTACATCAAATGTTCCGAATCCCGAATTAAAGACTGTTGGAGGCGTTCCAACATAAGATCCCATTCCTGATAATGTATTACTAGTTCCTACTGGAATATAAACAGGTGTTGAATTTTGATTTTCATATTTGAATTTAGCAAGATATGGTAAGCCTGTACTGCTTCCAATTAATGTATCTACGCATGTAAGAGTAAGTTTAATTTTCTTAGCTCCTGTTCCTTTCGGATTGATATAATATAATCCTGATTGGTATGTGATGTTGTAGTTAGCTTTCTTAGGGAAGTTTAAACAACATACAGATATTGTATATACACCGGCTGATTGATAGCAGTTTGTAGGTACTGAATAAGAAGGGCCTGATGTTACTGTTGTTTGCTCATTGTTTTTCCATCCCGTTATTGTAGATGTAAACGTAGGATTAGATTGTCCCTTAAAGATGAACTTCGTATCAGCAGCAACCAATAAGCTAGCTTTAGTAACATTTAATACTCCATTCGTTAATGAAATATTATAGTTAGATGATGCCCCACCTGTTAATGTAATAGGGTAAGTTCCAACATTCGAAGTTGCAATAGCTGTAGTGCTTGCAGTAGGAGCCGTAATCGACGATGGTCCGTCATTATTTTTGAAACCGGTATATGTAATCGTTAATGCCGGATTAGCATCGCCATATACACGTGTTTTATTATCTGCTTTAGCTTGTAATGAAGCTTTACATAACGACAATGACCCTGATTCATAATTAACTGTATAGTCAGCAGGTTGAATTAAGTTCAATCCGTTAGGTGTAATCGTGAAATTACCTGCAGGTGCCGGCATCGCTACAGGATTACCGTTTTGTGATAGTGCATAGTTAATTGAACCCGTTGAAATTCCCGCTAAGCTATCATCGTATTGCAATCCGGTTACTGTAGATGTGTAATTGATATTGTCGCCATATGTTCCAGATTTGTTGTCAGCTTTTACTGTTAAAGGTGCAGGTAAGATCGTTAATGTTCCTAAACCATAAGTAATATCGAAATTATTCGATAACAATGCTGCAGGCACAATTGCGTGAGTTCCTGCATAAATACCGGTAATCATATTGATTCCTTTAAATTCGGAAATCGTATCGTTTGCAGGTGCATTTACATCTGCTTCATCAATGATAACTACAATCGGCGATTCATTTGAAGTTGTATCGCCAACACTTGAGCTGTTCATAATTGGTGAGCCATTCACTATCGCTCTTCCGTTTACAATTGCTCTTCCGTTTACGATAGCACGTCCATTTACAATGGCTCTTCCGTTAACTTGTGAATTAGCACTAATTAGATTTGCTGTATCAGGATTTACTTGATAATCGAAGATTGATCCCGGTGATACATCAATGATATTAGTTGTGTCGTATTCAGTAACTCCGTTTACAATTGCTCTTCCGTTTACGATAGCTCTACCATTTACAATTGCTCTTCCACTCACTAACATACTTAAGTTTAATAAGTCGAGATTTACAATAGCTCTTCCGTTTACAATTGCTCTTCCATTTACAATTGCTAATGCATCTGTTGTATTAGCTTGGTGAGCTGATTGTAATGAACTTAATACTGAAGCACGATCAGCAGGAGCAATATTGCTATCATCATATAGATAGTTGAAGTGATTCACGTCAATTTTATCTCCATAAGTTATTGTTGTGTCTTTAGGAGTAATAACTAACGAAAGTTTATTTACTGATAATAATCCGTTTACGAATTCGTAATCATAGAATGTATTATATCCTGTGTCAACTACACTTGCTGAAGGACTAATGAAATAAATCCCTGTGTTACTTAAGCTTGTTGCTGAAGATGTGAATTGAATAGGAGAAAGTCCTAAATCTGCATAAGTTAACGTTGTGTTTTCTAACAATACATCATCTACATAAATTGAGGCAGTAAATGCAGGTAAAGCTTCTCCGTATTTTTTAGTTTTATTATCAGCAACTATTTTAACATGCTTCTTGATTGTTGAGAAGAAGTAAAGAGTGTCTGAATTTCCTCCATCATTAATGAAAGGAACAATTGGCGGAGTATAAACATAGATCGGAAAGTTTCCGAAGAATGTAGGGAATGTCGTTGATATTTGGTTCGAGTTGATGAATGTTGTTGGTAATGTATCTCCATTAAAGATAATTACCGACTGAGTAGTGAAGAAATCTCCGGTTACTCCTGCAGTAAACACTACTGTTCCCGGTACAATTGTAGTATCCCAAGCTAATGCTTCTGCATCAGGCGTAGGTGCTGCAAACGACATCATTGCTGCGTATGGTTGGATATATCCGTTTCCGGTATTGATATCATAACCCGGCGCATCAATATCTAATGCTGTTGTATTTAATATCGATTTTACTTCTGCAGGTAATAAGTCAGCACCATAGAATTTCTGTTTTGCATGAATCATTAATGCTGCTGCTCCTGCTGCATGAGGTGCTGCTGCTGATGTTCCGAAGAAGTTAGGGAATAAGTCACCATCAACATTTGGTCCACCCATTTGTACTGTAGTGTTACCTCCATTTGGTGCAATTAAATCAGGTTTGCTGCGAACCACTCCGTTAATTGTAGTACCTCCTCTAGATGAGAAGTTTTGTACTGTCGGAGGATTTACTCCGAACGCAGGTGTGTTGAAATAATTTACTGCTCCAACTGTAATTGCTTTTTCAGCATTTGCTTGTCCAACAATAGTTGAAGATCCTGTTGTATGCTCATTGAACGACATTTCTCCTCTGAAAACAATCAGTTTAAAATGTGAATTTAATGAACCTGCTGAGCGAATAATTGAGATGTTCGCTTGAACAGGTGTTGATCCGGGAACAATAAATGGTAATACTTCTAATGGATCACCTCCTAAGTTATTTCGGTTAAATCCGAAGTATTGTGTTCCGTATTGATTAGTTAAATAAATATCGTAGTCAGTTAATGATCCTGTTTGTGTTTGACCTAATGAATAGATTGAATCTTGCCATTGAAGAACAATTGTATAATTGCCCGGTGCTAATGTTACACTTAACAAATTATCACCACCGCCAAAATCATGCGCAGTTCCTGTCAAGCCTAATGGAGTAGTCATCGGAGAATAAATTCCTTCATATGATTTTGATCCGAAGTTTCCTGCAGCTACAACATAAGATACTCCCATTGCAGAAACTGAATCAACTGCTTTCGCAATAACTCCATCTTGGAAGAATGGTGATGTTAACCATGTAATATCATCAGCAATTACTTTACATCCTTTATTAGCACATTCAATAATTCCTGATGCCATGTCTCCTTCACTAATAGATCCTGTTCTGAATCCTAATGAAGCTCCCGGAGCAACATCATGTATAATCTGCAACATCGCACGACCTTCGTCAGAACGTTGTCCGTAAGGATATTCCTTTATTAAATCAACAGGGATTGAATGATTGTCAGGATTACCTGCACCCGGTAAATCGCCGTTGGATATGTCTGTTGTCGCCGGACTACCAATGATGCTGTTGTAGCTATCAGAAAGCACACAAACTTTAACGCCTTCTCCATCAACATTGAATGCAGAACGAACGCTGTTTGTGTTTTGTGCTTGATCTCCTTGAGTAGTTGCAACTCCGGTATTCATGATTGAAGGATATACCGGACGAACATAGTTGATCATTCCAACAACCGGTGCCGTTGCTAGGTTACCTAAGTTAGCAATTGGAAATCTTCCTGTAATAATTAATGGATTTAATCCATTAGGAATAGTGTCAGTTAATCCGTATCCCGGAGTATTGTAAATTAAGTTGAATACGTTTTGTGTTTGTCCTTCATTAGTGATGATTTCAATATAAACGCTGTCACCTCCAAAGAAATAAACATCGTTGATTGTATCGCTTCCTACTGTGTAGTTAGTGAAGAGTGAACTTAATTCACAACCTAATACACCACTGTATTTTCCTCCCGGACATGGAGTGTAGTAAGGTAAAATACAAGGTCCTTCATAAATTTCTAAAGTATCACTTGCAGTACATCCACTGTTTGGATCTGTTACTGTTAATGTATAAACACCTAAGCCGTTAACAATCGGTGTTGCTGTATTCGCTCCTGAAACAATGTTTCCTGTTCCCGAGGTCGTCCATGCAAATGATCCACCTTGAGTTGTTGTACTTCCTGATAATGTAACTTCTAATATAGAACAAGTAATTGCATTACTTGGACCAGCGTCAGCAGTAGGTGCTGAATAATTACTTCCTACTGATACTTCATCAGATGATGAACATCCGTTAACCGGATTAGTAACGGTAAGCGTATACGACCCTGTTGCGTCTGCAGTAGCTGTTGCTGAATTATTTCCTGAAACAATTCCCGGTCCACTCCAAGAGTAGTCTACTCCGGATGTTAATGATGATCCCGAAAGAGTAACAGTAGTATTAGCGCATGTCAATGTTTGGTCAGCTCCTGCATCTACACTTGGCGCTGAAGTATTTATACTTACAAATACATTGTCTGTCGATGAACATCCATTTGCAGGATTACTAACGGTAAGCGTATACGAACCGGTTGCATTAGCAGTAGCTGTAGCAGTGTTATTTCCTGATAAAATTCCAGGTCCACTCCATGAGTAATTTACTCCTGATGTTGATGATGATCCTGAAAGAGTAACCGTAGAATTAGAGCAAGTAATTGTTTGGTCTGCTCCTGCGTTAGCACCCGGTGCAGTAGTGTTAACAGTTACAATTGCTTGGTCTGTTGCCGTACATCCTGAGTTATTTACTGTAAGTGTATATGTACCTGCTGCATTTACAACCGGTGAAGCGGTATTAGCTCCTGATACTATTCCAGGTCCTGTCCAACTGTAAGTTACTCCTGATGTAGCCGATGATCCGTTTAGAGTAACTGTTGAAGAGTTACAATTAATTACCATATCAGCACCCGCATTAGCATTTGGCGTTGTGCATGATGCTGCAGGGCAAACATAATTGATTGTTACTCCACAGTTGATAGTAACTTGTGTTCCACTCCAAAGTGAACCATAAAGTTGAGAACAACCGGTTCCTGATCCAATGTAAATTGAACCATAAGGAGCATAAACGTTACCGTCTAATCTTGAAGCGCTGCTAGTGTTTGCTCCATTTGTGATATTGAATGCAGTGGCAGCATTGCTATGTGTTTCGTAGAATATTCTAGATGCCGATCCTCCATTGATAATTGATGATGCGGATTTACCCAGATCAATTTTACCGTGAACATAAATTTTAATATTTCCGGTAGCTATATTCTGAAAGTTGAATTTTAACGTGTTGCTGGATCCTGTGTTTGTAATCGAATTAAACACATAAACTCCCGGTCCCGCAAATGTTACAACTTTGCTTCCTCCTAATGTCATATTACCGTATGAACCGGGTGTGATAGTTTGAGTTGTTGTAATATTCGTCGCTCCGGCAGAAGGGAATACTGCAGGCGTTGGTAAACTTGGAATTGCAGGTAATGTTGGTGTGCCAATAATATTTCCTAATGAAGGAGTAGGCCCTGTATAGGTGGTTCCAGTTGGATGCGTCACGGAACCAAAAACTTTTCCTCCTGAAACAACAATGTTTCCGTTGGCATTAATGTTCCCGCTGATTTTTGCACTTGAACCAACAGAAATACTTGTGCCGGTTTGCAATCCGTTGTTATTCGCAACGATGCCTCCGCCTATTGTATTACTGTTTGCTAAAACAACAGTACCACCACTTCGGATTGATCCCGTCATGGTAGATGATCCGGTTGATTTTACAAGTACGTTACTACCTATCCAACCACCGTTAATTGTGGTGGAAGAGAATAGTTGTACTGCATAACCCGGTGAAGCCGGGACAGAAGAAGTAGCCCCGGGTACGGTGCCATTTCCACTAAAGAGTACATAGTCGGTGATGGCTAGCTGAGCATGGGCATACTGTGAACTCATCAACATGCAGGTTGTCAACAAAATCCATAATCGAAAATTTCGGATGAGAGTTTGGTTTGGGAACATTAGAATTAGATTTATAATTAGATTATTTTTTAAATAATTAGTATGAATTTGGTCTTTTGCTTTCATTATCAATAAATTGAAGCATAAATAAGAAGCCCATTTTCACCGTATCAAGTTTATAAAAAATTATGATACAAGTCAATAGTTATTTGGCGGGGAAACATCTATTTATGGATGAATGACTCTATTAAAAGGTTGAATGTCTGCGTTTTCGCAGGTAAAGGCTTTGGGTTGTATACAAAAGCAACCCCGATTTGAATTCAGAATTCGCTTGAAAATTTTCTAAAATCATCGTAAGATATTGATATACAGCCATAAATAAAAGTTGCAGTCTCGAAATGGATTGATTTTGAAGATTGAAATAATGCTGTTGCAAATAATGATTGATCTTGAATCAATTTAAAGTAAAAATCCGACTGACACGAAAAAAAATCTACTGTAGGCCTATTATTAATGATAATTTAATGTTAAGATGTATAGGATTCAGTAAAAAATGGATGATAAAAGGAGTGAATAAATAAGGATAATTCCCATTTAAAAAGGTAATAATCTCAATTTAGAAATGAAATAGGTTGAATTTACTTTCGTAAACCGGAATATGAATTAAATACTCATTTATTGTAAATAACGCGATCAGTGAAAATAATATATAAAATTTAACTTTCGAAATATTCATCACAGAAAGTAAATTATTTAAACCTTGAAGATACAGAATTGAAAATGGTGTTAAAATGCCGGTTATTAATCTCCCCGAAACAAAATAGGGATGTGCTCGTGATGGATTTTCACAATTGCCAAAGTCGAAGCTTATTGATAAAATTCCCATGTACGCTATCATTGCTAGAATGCATGCAATTGCAATTCGATTGATGATTTTGTTTTTTGATGATCCATTGCCATTCTTCAAAATCACTGCAGTCGATAGAAATATAATAGTACTTATGATAAAAAATAAATCTAATACATGATTTGAAATGATAGCTTTATTCCATATCAACTCTCCTCTCCAAAATGTAGCAATCAATCCTGATGAAAATTCTTTCATTCCTGAAATGCTAAAAATAGGATGGGGATACCAATCTGAAATTGCTTTTGTAGTCCACCCAAGTATTTTAATTTTTTCTATTGACCCTGTTATGTCACCAAAGGTTTGGTAGTTCCTTGTACACCATGCAATCATTGGAATTATTGCGCAACCAAAAAATATTGAAAGGGAGAAAAAAATTTCTCGATTTACCTTTCGAGATTTTATGGCGATACCTAGAATTGATACCAACACAACAGGCATCATTGGTAAATTAGTTGTCTTTACAAGCATTGTTGATGCGAGACTAATTCCTGTTGCAATAGCCAATGGTTTCGATCGCAACTGACTATTAATATATTTTATGAGGAACAAGAAAGTTAGTCCAAAACATACCGGCGACAAAACATCATTTTCAATGGTATAATAACTGTCTTGGGGGATGAAGGCAACAAGTGCTGGTACTGCAATTGATAAGAATGCATCATCAGGAAAAAGTTCTTTAGAAATTTTACTTGCAATTACTACAAGTGATACGATGAAAAGAATATTCAAGAATCTTATCCAATACAACAAATGTCCGCCTGTGATTCCAAACAATTCTCCAATGTTGGTCCATATTCCGGCTAAAAAGTAATAAAGCGGTGCTTGAGATGATTCATGGTTGACATAATTGCTGCTCCAGAACACAGTTCCTTCTTGGTAATACCTCTGCATCGACGACTCCGGCTTTGTCCATGGAGGGGTTTGAAATTTGCCTCCCGGTTGATCGGCGGCTACGTTGAAATACTCCGGCGACTCATACCGGGGAATAAAATAAGCAGTTTCTGTCGATAGTTTTTCGAATGATTTCGGGTAATGTCCTGAGCTATATTTGATTACAAGGTCTAAATGGGCTTGTTCGTCGAGATTCGTGAAGAAAGGAAATGATGCTGAATAAAAGAAAACACGAGCAGCAGCAAGAATGCAGATGAGCGCAATAACCCATTTGTCGTTTTTATTACCCGTCAAAATATTCATGCCACGAAGCTATTGAATCGACCATGCAACGACTATGATATTGATCAAGCCCTAGTTATAAAATGAAATAGGAGGGAAGCTGTCAGAAATCTTTGTAAAACAAAACATCCTGTCTCGATTTAACGGGACAGGATGTTTATGTGGAGGTCGCGAGCGGATTTGAACCGCTGTACAAGGTTTTGCAGACCTCTGCCTAACCGCTCGGCCACACGACCTTTTTTGAGTGGGGCAAACATAAAAAAAATTTATGAATTACCCGATCTTTT
>Ga0116184_10000857_pt1 | contig 32183 bp, 43 predicted proteins | sample AD_JPNNA5_MetaG_FD_89886 | JGI IMG/M metagenome (GOLD analysis project Ga0116184, IMG submission 89886) | Active sludge microbial communities of municipal wastewater-treating anaerobic digesters from Japan - AD_JPNNA5_MetaG | ecosystem: Engineered > Bioreactor > Anaerobic > Digestate | place... | reverse complement strand
GCAGCGGACGAACTCGATGTTCTCGCAGACCCGTCCGTCCGCCCAGACGAAGAACATCCCGTTGACGGTGGGCGCGGTCTTCTTGGAGTCCCGGATCGTGACGTCGTGCACCTTCACGTTCGATGTCGTGATCATCAGCCAGCCCCGGTTCGTGATCGTGAGGTCGCTCACCGTCACGTCGGGCTGGGCGATGTCCACCCGCGCCGCGTAGTCGCCGGCCATCGAGAGGACGGTCCTGTCGGGCCCCTGCCCCCTCAGGGTCGAGTTCCCCCGGACATAGATCGTCCCCGAGGTCCGGAACGTACCGGCAGAGAGTTCGACCACGGAGTCGTTCGCAAAGGCTGCGTTGATCTCGACTTCGTCCGCGACGCCGTCGCAGACGAACATGGACGAGGCCCTGGTGGCACTGTCGGCGTCCGAGGCGGCCACCATCACCGCCGACGCACCGACGGTGAGGGATAGGAGGACCAGGATGCTCACGATGACGAGGCCAGTTCTCGACGCCATGCCCATTCAGGATCATGACCGGGATACCTATTAAAATATTGGCCTGTCATCATATCCGAATCCCGGTCATTTTTTGAGAAATACACAACAATTTCAAAAGACTCGTCGGGTCGGGAACGGCGATCGGACGCGGTTCAGAGGGTGCTGAGAAGACCTGCGGAGAGGGCCGCTGTCGTGGCGGTTCCAATAAAAAATCCCAGGGAGAGGGCGATGATCGAACGGTACCGGGGCCAGCCGAACAGCCACGCAACGGGGACGCAGACGTAGAATCCGACGACCATCACGCCGAGACAGAGGGCAACGGGACCCCAGCGCCGGAACCGATCGATCGTCGCAGCGCGCCGCTGGGCGCGCCCGACAAGCCGCCGAACGGTGGTCGAACGATCGGCGAGGGTATCGAGGGCGGCGAAGAGAAAGAGCATCAGGGTCACGCCGAGAAGCGTGACATAGACCGTTGCAGGAACCGCAGGGATACCAATCCCCACGGCGACGACCGCCGCACCGTACTCGATGATCGCAGTCGACGACACGACGCCGACGATCCCCGCGGGAGGGACGCCCCCCGTCAGCATCGCAAGAATGGACACGATGGCTCCGATGCCAGAGAGAATGCCCATCCCTGTCCCGTTACCGGGTTGCGGAAGGTCCACCGGGGGCGCCTCTATCTCCATACTGCTCCCTCACCCCGTCCTGCCATATGAGTCTTCTTTAAACTCCCTGCGAGCGTACCCTCGATCCCATGAGATGGACATCGATCCTGGGTGCTGTCGGTGCTGCCGTGGTGCTGGTCCTTCTCTCCGGATGTCTCGGAGCCGGGCCTGACCCGGCGGGTGACGTCCCTGGAGTATCCACCTCGCAGCAGGTGAAGGGGCCGGGTGGAACCGCCGATCCCACTGCACCCGTCCCGCGGCTCGAACTCGAGGTGATCTACAGCGGGATGTGGAGCGGGGCATACGGAACGCGGGACGCAATCAGGTCCGACGAGGGGTTCGGAAACGCGACCCTGCCCGTCCTGCCGGGGGCACAGTTCGTGCAGGCAAAGTTCCAGAAGCAGGAGTCAAACGACGAACCCCTCACCCTCCGCCTGCTCCGGGACGGCGCGGTGGTCGGGGAGGCGACCGGGGCAGGTCCCCTCGCGGTCGTCACGCTCGAGGTCTCCCTCCAGTGAGGAGGGGGACACGCCGTTTTCACAGCCAGCCGCGCGCGGCCCAGACCTCGTACTCGTGGGACCAGGTCTCCCGGTTCGCGGTGACGAGCATCCTGAAATAGTCACGTGCCGCCTCGAGGGACGGGACCTGGTCGGGGTACTGCCTTTTGGTCGCGATCGCCTCGACGAGGTCCCGTCCGAGGGCCTCGCCCTGTACCATCGCCCCGTTCAGCCGTCCGGGATCCGCTCCCAGGGCGACACCCACCCCGCCGACGGTCTGCGCGCCCAGATCGTTCAGGACCCCGTTCAGGTACCCGACCACGAGGTCGTCGCCGCTCCCCCCCGTCGTGCAGACCGAGCAGCCGTACTTACCATCGAAGGCACGACAGTGGATCGCGTCGGCCATCCGGTCCAGCACCTGCTTGAGCTGGGCGGTGGGACCGTTGATATAGTTGGGCGATCCGAGCACGATGCCGTCCGCTCCGACCATCTTCTCGAAGAGCCCGGCAAAGTCATCGACCCGTGGGCACTCTCCGGTCGCGTAACAGGTCCCGCACCCGGTGCAGAACTCGAAGCGGTACCTGCAGATATCGATGAACTCCGTCTCGGCCCCTGCCGAAGCGGCTCCCCTGAGGACGGACTCGACGAGACGGGCCGTCCGTGATTCCGCACCCCGCGGGCTTGCGCTGATTCCAATGATCTTCATGGCATCTTCCTCTCTTTCTATCCCATTAAGGATTTTCTCCCTCATCTCCGTTCGTCCAGGAAACCGCGGATCGCGGATGCCGGATCCCGGGTACCGGCCCGGTGCGCCGCGAGATGCTCCTGGTAGGTCGGGAGACGGGTCCGGTAGAGCGCCCCCAGCGGGATCCGGGAGTCGGTACTGTAGTCCCACTCCCGCGCGACCCGCAGGGCCCGGTCCACGTCCCGGGTGGGGAACTCTGATGGGTCGAGGTCGTATGCGTGCTCGTCGTAGTACGCGGTCTGGTTGAAGAAAGACGCACAGACCTGGAGGATCTCCAAAAAGGAGAGACCGCGGTGGGAGAGACCGTCGCGGATCAGCTGGCGGAGCTGCGGGAGCCGGCGGGAATACCCGCGTGCGACAAAGCTCGCGCCCGTTGCGACCATCAGCGCCAGCGGGTTGAGTGGATACTCGGGGGAACCGGCGGGGGTCGAACGTCCGGGAAAACCGAGTGGCGAGGTCGGAGTGTACTGCCCGGTGGTGAGACCGTATACCCGGTTGTCGTGGATGATCAGTGTGATGTCGACGTTTCGCTTCGCCGCGAAGACCAGGTGTTCGAGCCCCTCTCCGTAGCAGTCCCCGTCCCCGGCGCAGCAGATCACACGGAGATCGGGGTTCGCCAGCGCGATCCCGGTCGCCACGGGGATCGTCCGTCCGTGGATGGCATAGAAGGAGTTGATGCCCAGGTAATCGGCCATCTTGCCGTGGCAGCCGATGCCCGTGACCAGCACGAACTCCTCTCTCGGTGTGCCACCGTCGATCATCCCGGTCAGCACATCCTTCAACGCGTGCTCGATCGCGAAGTTGCCGCAACCCGGGCACCACGTGTTCGGCGCCGGCGTGATGAGGTCACTCGTCGCCACTTAGACCACCTCCGCGAGACGGGAGACGATCTCCTCGACCGTGAACGGACGCCCGTCGAACCGGTGCACCCGCCCGTCGGCCCCGAACCCGTGCAGGCGCATCAGCTGCTCGAGTTGCCCGGTCCAGTTCTGCTCGACAACGATGAGACGTTCGAGCCCGTCCACGGCGGCTCGAAACGCCTCCGTCGGGAACGGCTCGAGCACGATCGGCCGCACGAGCCGTAGGGGCTGTTCATCGACCGCCTCGCGCACCGCCCCGGCGGTCGATCCCCAGGTGACCACCCCGACGCGTGCGGTGTCCGGTCCGGAGACGTCGACGGTCTCGTACGCCCGAAGTGCCTCTCCGAGGGTCCTCGCCTTCTCCCGTCGCTTTCTCTGCATCGCCGCGGAGATCTCCGCATCCTCGGTGGTCGTTCCCGACTCATCGTGCTCGTAGGAGTTGACCTTGATCACGTCGCCCGCCGACGGGACGGTGCGCAGTGGCGAGACACCGTCCGGGGTGATCCGGTACCGGAGATAGGGCTCACCGGGCATCATCGCGTTCCTGTCGTCCGGGGCAGCGACCCTGAGATCCGGGTCGATCACGGCCGAGTACCCCCCCTCGCAGAGCGTCTTGTCGGCCAGCAGGATCGCCGGCACCTGAAAGCGCCACGCGAGCTCGAGTGCACGGGCAGACCAGACATAGGCCTCGCTCGCGTCCGCCGGTGCGGCGATGAGGCGCGGAAACTCCCCCTGGCCCGCGTGACGGGCAAAGAGCAGCTCGGTCTGGCAAGAGTACGTGGGAAGTCCCGTGCTCGGGCCGGGCCGCTGTCCGAGTACGATCACGACGGGGACCTCAGCCATGCCGGAGAGGGAGAGGCCCTCGGTCATCAGGCAGAAGCCACCGCCCGAAGTACCGACGGCACAGCGGCTTCCGGCGTATGCCCCTCCGAGTGCCATCAGGATCACCGCGATCTCGCTCTCGGGATGGACGACGGAGAGGGCTGTCCGGCTGGCGAACCCGGCGAGGAGATGCAGGATGCTGGACGTGGGAGTCATCGGGTAGGCGATGTAGGTGTCCAGGCCTCCCCGTACAAGCCCGAGCGCGATCGCCTCGTTCCCGGTCAGCACCGGGAGCGGTCTGCGATCGATGCGCGGGATCCGGATCCGTTCTTCGACCATCTCGAACGACCGGCGGGCCACGCGCAGGTTGATCCCGGCATGCCTCCCGAACTCCCGTTCGAAGACCGTTTCGACGAGCGACCACGGGATGCCGGCGGCACGGCAGAAGGCGCCGATCATCCCCGAGTTCCGGGTGATCGGGGGGGCGCCCTCGGCATCCAGGGCTTCGTCGAGCGGCACCGGCACCCCCACGCTCTCCCTGACGACCGACGAGTCGAAGAGCAGCACCCCGCCAGGGGAGAGGCGGGACGCGTGCTGCCGGACCGTCTCACGGTCGAGGGCGATCACCGCATCGACCCTTTCCCGGTGAGTCCCGATGGGCCGATCCGCCGACCGGACGATCGCAAAGTTGTGCCCACCACGGATCAACGAGGGGTAGTCGTAATACATGTAGACATACCGCCCGAGGCGGGCCATCAGTCGGTTCAGTACTGCGCTCGCCCTGTTGATCCCCTCGCCGGCCCTGCCGCCGATCAGCACAGAGAACTCTTCCACGAGGATACACCGATAGGAGGGAGAGAGACCGGAGTATATAGTCCTGGTGCCAAAGGGCCGACAGGTCGGTCCGGAGTGCGGACGCGGTCAGCGCTCCTGTCCATTCACCTGCTCGAGAAGGCCGAAGACGTTCCCCTCGGCATCGGCGCAGTAGGCGACCCGCCCCACTCCGGATACAGAACGGCGTGGCATCAGGACCTCGCCACCTGCCCTGATGCATCGGAGCATCGTGTCGTCGATCGAGGTGACGCTGACCAGGTTCGTGAATGACGAACCCCGTACCCGCGGCATCACGGCCCCATCGATTCCGGGTTCGCCGGTTCCCCCCGACCGGAGCAGGATGTAATACGGGTCCTCGGTACGCTCGATCTCCCACCCGAAGACATCCCGGTAGAAGGCCGCCACCCGCTCCGGATCGTCAGCATGGCATTCGAAAAGAACAACACGGGGCATGATATCCACCGCGCTGCGTGTGAGATGGCTGGATGATAAACTTTTCTTCCGCCGGGTAAGAGGTCGCCCGGTTATTTGTACTCGCGCCTCGAGTAGGTGTACCGCCCGGACTCCCCGCCCTTCAGGACGATGTAGAGCCACTGGTAGAGCGAACGGATCGTGCCGAACTGCTCGTACCGGCGCATGGAAAAGCCGACCTTCAGACCGGGATCAAAGAGGATCCGTCCCTCGAGCAGCATGCGGCGGGCGATCTCGAGGTCGTCCCCCGCATCGATCGTCCGGTACATGCCCGCCCTGACGAATGCATCCTTTCTGAACCCGGTGTTGCATCCGAGGGTATAGTACATGATACCCGTCCGGTAACAGAGGGCGGAGAGGGTGTTCGCCATCCAGAGCGAGACCCGGTTCTTGATCGAGTCCTCGATGGGCCGTACCGTTCCATAGACCATCACCACCCCTTCCGAGGAGAGGGCGTTCCGAATCCGTTCGAGCCAGTCAGGGGGCAGGACGCAGTCCGCATCCGTGGTCGCGATCAGTGCGGCCCGGGCAGCGAGGACACCGTCGTTCCGTGCTCCCCCCACCTTCGGACTCGTCTGGATGAAGACGCGGTCGGCGTACGCTGCTGCGATCTCCCGCGTCCGGTCCTTCGAATCACCATCGACGACGATCACCTCGAACTGTTCCCGGGGGAGGGTCTGGTCCGAGAGGGAGCGAAGACAGCGTTCTATCCCGCCCTCCTCGTTGTAGGCCGGGATCACAACCGAGATGACGGGGGGCGTCATCGCCGCTCCTCCAGTTCGTGCCGTAAGAGTTCGATCTCGGCCAATGTCTCGCGGTGGAACGAGAGGACCAGGTCTCCGATCAGGCCGAAGACGAAGATCTGGATACCGACCATGATCAGGAGTACCGTCAGGATGGTGAGCGGAAGGTGGGTGATCCCCGCGAGCCACTCGACGACCACCAGGATCCCGATGATGAAGCCGATCAGCGAGAGGGTGACCCCGATCAGGCCGAAGTAGAAGAGCGGATTGTTCATCCTGGCCAGGCGGTAGATCGTCACGGCGATCCGGTATCCGTCCTGTATCGGGTTCAACTTGGTGGAGGTGCCCGGGCGCCGCCCGTACCGGATGGGAACCACCCGGACCCGGTGGCGGTTTCGCACCGCTTCGACCGAGATCTCGGTCTCGATCCCGAACCCCTGCTCTTTCAGGCACATCGAGTCGATCGCCTGCCGGGAAAAGGCACGGTATCCGGAGAGGATGTCATAGAGGTACCGACCGTGGGCGAGGCGGAAGAGTCGGTTGAGGATGTAGTTTCCCACGTAGTTGAGCCGCGAGAAGGCACCGCTGTCGGTCTCCCGGAGCCGGTCGCCGATCACCTGGTCGTACCCCTCCATGAGCGGCTGGACCATCAGGTCCGCGTCTGCCGGATCGTAGGTACCGTCGCCGTCCAGCATCAGCACGTAGGGGGTTTCGATCTCCCGGAAGGCTTCCACGACGGCGTTTCCCTTCCCCCGTCCCGTCTGGACGATCACCCGGGCGCCTGCCGCCTTTGCCAGCTCGGCGGTGCCGTCCGAGCTTCTGCCATCGATCACCAGGACACGGTGATAGCCGTGATCGGCAAAGTCCCGAATCAAACCCTGAATGGTGGGTGCCTCGTTCAGGGTTGGGATCAGGACGGTGACGCTGTCCCGGTCGATCATCATTCCCATATATATGCCGGAAAGGTCATCATAAGTCCTTTGATGAGGCTGGAGAAACCGGGTCTCCGCGTCCTGGGGATCGCCGAGAGCTATCGCGGCAGGCACGACGAGGGCGTCCGGTCACGACTTGCCGGGATCGTGATGAGGCGGGACCTCCGCATCGACGGCTTTGCCGTCGAGGAGGCGACGGTCGGAGGTTCGGACGCAACAGACTCGGTCCTGCGGCTCGTACGATCCCTCGGGCGCGACGACATCAACCTGGTGATGACCTCGGGCTCGGTGATCGCGTGGTTCAACGTGATCGACGGGGAGGAGGTCTGGCGGCGGACAGGAGTACCCCTCGTCTCGGTCACCTACGAACCGTCAGACGGGCTTGAAGAGGCGATCGCGCGCCATTTTCCCGGGGACGAGGAGAGGCTCGAGCGGTACCGGTCCCTGGGAGAGCGGAGACCCGTCGTGCTATCGACCGGCTCGACCCTGTTCGTGCGCCCCTTCGGACTGAGCAATAAAGACGCGGCACGCGTGGTGGATGCCTTCACCTTGGACGGGCGGGTCCCCGAACCGGTTCGCGTCGCCCGGCTCATCGCACGGGGCCTGGGGCGAAGTACTCATCCCGGGAGATGATGCATCCGGTTCCCGAGTCGATGATCTCGGTCCGAACCCTCTGGCGCGGTCTGAAGGTGCCGTCCTTGAAGTCGATCAGCACGAACGCCCCCGGCACCCACCTCTCTCCCTGGCAACCGAGCCCCCCCATCCGCTCGATGCCGAAATGGTGTGTCGGGATGAAGTCCTGGCCGTGGAACGTGGTGACGACACTCCGGATCGGCACGCCGTCGACGAAGAAACGGCCGGAAAGTGGCCGGTTCGGGATGGGCTCACTGCCGGTGTACCGAAGCAGGACGCGGCTGTCATAGTTGAGTATCGGCCTGTCTTCGTCGTAGTCGTGGATCGTGACGATCTCGAACTGCCTGGGCGGGAAGGGATTGCAGAGGTGGGGAAGAGAGAAGAGGGCCAGGATGAGCAGTATGAGGACGATCGTCACCACCACCAGGAGGAGGACGCCCACGACCGGGGAGACACAGTCCTCGTGCTGCACTCGGACCACGCGAGAGGTGATCGTCTGCAAAAATTAAAAAATTATCGAAATATTTCGCCGACCGGCAGGTTCTTTCCTCTGAGTGAAAAATGACAGTACAGACAGATCCCGGGATCGTTACAGGTTCGGTATCGCGAATTCGGTCGTGGCGCTGCCGTGGATCAGATCGTCTCCGGATGTGAAACGGCATCGTGCAACCAGATCCGATCGACCGCGGGATCGGTCTTCGATACCTGCCCGGGTCCTGTTGATGCGGGGCCCGTATCGAACGCGGCATCGGGGATTGGATACCCGTCAGGAGAGCAAGGTATTGGGATGACTCAAGACGACCCTGCAGCGGTCTGCGCGGGCGCAGGGGGCGATGACACGAGCCCCCGCGGGTTCCGGGTACGATGTGGTGTCCTGCCGTGTATCCGCAGCAGGAACCCATCGTCATCGATCGGACCGACAGACTGTGATGGATGGACAGAACGCCTGCCGGATATCGATCAGCACACGGACAGGGTATGTTTCTTCTGTTTCACCTGCTGACCGGTCTCGTGATCGGGTACCTTCTCGCCGATCGGTTCGACGACAGACGCATCGTCCTGCCGTGCATGCTCGGGGCGATCCTTCCGGATCTGGTCGATAAACCACTCGGGTACCTCGTCCTGGGCGATCAGATCGGAAACGGCCGTATCTTCTTTCACACGCTCCTCTTCCTCGTCCTTCTCAGCGCAGTGGGAGCGCTGTTTCTCCGTACGCGGTACACCATGTTGGTGCCCGCCCTGGCGATCGGTGTCGGCTCGCATCAGGTGCTCGACCTGATGTGGGAGCAACCCCAGGAGTGGTTGTACCCCTTCCTCGGCCCCTTTTCCAGGCTCGGAAATGAGGACTGGTTCGTCCATGCCCTCTTCCAGGAGCTCCAGAACCCGGCAGAATGGGTCTCGGGCATGCTTCTCTGCCTCGCACTGCTTCCGTTCATCCTGCCCTCCACCTGTCGGCGCCTGGATGGACGCATCGTCCGGACATTCCGAGGTCTTGCACTCTTTGCGGTTCCTGTGCTGGCAGTGCTTGGACTGTTCATCGTCTCCCAGGGACTCCTTGCCCGGTTCACCCCGGTAACGGGGTGGACCGAACCCCTCTACAATGTGCTCGGCGGATTCGTGGTCATTCTGGCCGCACTGGCAGTCTACCGGCTCTCGAGAAGGGGCGTTTCTTTTGAGCCCCCGGGGAAAGAGACGCGTCCCGCGACGACACTGATCCCCGAACGCTGATGGTATGAATCGCCGACAAACGGACGGAAAAAGGACCCGACAGGCTCGGACACTGCTGGATCTGATCGGTGCAGTCGCGCTCACCGGGCTCACCCTGCTCTCCGTGTACATACCGATACTCAACCAGTCGCCATTGAGAGTGGCATCCGGCCTGGTCATGATTCTCCTCGTGCCGGGTTATCTCCTGATGGCAGCCCTCTTTCCCCGCAACGATGAGCTGACCTGGATCGAACGCCTCGCACTCTCCATCGGGTTCTCGATCGCGGTGGTTCCCCTGATCGGATTCGTTCTCAACGCAACACCGGAAGGCATCCGGCTGGATTCCATTCTGATATGGCTGTCCGGATATTCGATCCTGATGGCGGCAGTCGGAGCATTCCGCAGACTCAGTCTTCCTGTCGATGCGCAACTGGTCCTACCAGTACCGACCTTCGTTCGTGATCTGGGTGCGGGGCTCTCTGGGGGGGACGGTGCATCGTCAGACCGGACCATCTCTGTTTTTCTCCTCGTCTCCCTTGTGTTCACGATCGGGTCGATCTGTTTCGTTGTCCTGGTTCCCGGAGAAGGGAGACCCTTCTCCGAGTTCTACGTGCTCGACGAACAGGGGAGAGCATCCGACTACCCGGTTTCCCTCTCCGCGAATACCTCGCGGTCCGTCATCATCGGCGTTCGAAACCAGGAGTTCCATGAGATGCACTACACGGTCGAGACCCTGCTCGTGAACCAGTCATTCGATCCGACGACGAATCGTTCGTCGATCGATCGCATGCGCCTTCTGGATCGGTACGAGGTTGTGGTGCCTCATAACCAGACCTCTGAGAGGCGGGTGAACTGTACGGTCACCGAACCGGGGTTCAACCGACTCCAGTTCCTTCTGTTCTCCGGAACGCCACCACCCGACGACCTCATGGGCCAGGGACGGATCGACGCGAGTTATCGGGATCTGCACCTCCGGTTCCGGTTCCGGTCCGGGTAACGGGACGATGACAAGACGCTGGTCTCCGTGGTCGCCCCGGACCGGTTCCCGTACGCTGTTCAGGACTTTCCCGGGCTCTCGGTACCATCTCTCCCGGGCGATACGATCATGGTGTATCGATCCGCACCACCTCGATCTGCGATTATCACCATCACCGTTCCTTTGCTGGTTCACGACGACTCGATCGAATGCTCATCAGGGAACAGAAGGGGTAATGGACACCAGAGTCCTATACAGATTCGGAGAGAGAACGTGACCGAGGAGACCATGCAGGCATTTGCGCGCGCCTGCGCCGGGCAGAACAGCATCGAGGAGATCCTCGAGGGGCTGGAGAGATCCCCCGGAGGCGAGTTCGTCTATGTGATGAACATTGCCAGCATCGCCGACTGCATCGACTGGGATCTGACACCCCTCGAATGGGTACGGGGACTCAACCTGGCGCTCCTGTACAAGCTGGCAGAACCGGCAGAGAACTGGGAGGAGGCGGACGCAGCTGCGAGGGCCCTGAGACGGTACGAGATCGCGATCGATACCCGCGAGGATACGAACGGGTTCTTTCGCTACAGCATCGTCAGGGGTCGGGGTATCCTCGAGGAGATCACGCGTGCCCTCCCCTGTGTGCGCCTCCCGGAGTCCGAAGAGCCGGAAGAGGAGGTGTAAAATTCATCTACTGGTCCGTCATCCCCACCGGCGGTGCATGCGCCTGCGAAAGGATGTGCCGGAAGGGTGGGACGCTCTTGCACCTGTCTCTCCTGCCCGTCCCGGCTCGTCGTCCCGGGAAGTGTCGTCTTTCCCGGCAGGGGAAGGAATAGATGGGAGGGACCGGGACCCGGAGCGTGCGTGACGAACCGGTGAAGCCCATGACCCGGTGTGGAGCACCGGGAAGGTGAGGGCTCTCCATCGTCAGGAACAGAGATGGTGCCGGGCCCCGTAGAGATACTCCTGTGCGTACCCCGCGAAACCCCCGAACCGGCCTCTGCCGAACGAACGGAGTTCCTCGTAGTCCGCCGGGCAGATCGACCTCTCTTTCACCGCCTGACGGTAGTGACGACCAAGGATCCGGCTGACCCAGAGATCGACCGGGAACGCCTCCAACTGCCCGAGGGCAAAGAGGCAGATGCAGTCCGCAGCCTTCGGACCGATCCCCGGGAGCGTCATCAACGCCGTACGCGCCTCGTCGTACGGCATCGAGGTGAGGCGGTTCAACCACCCGGGATCGGCGGTGATCCTGGAGAGGGTCCGGGCCGCGAAGTCCGCCCGGTACCCGAGGCGGCAGGAACGGAGTCCTCCCTCGGTCGCTCCGGAGAGGGCGGCGGGATCGGGAAACGCGTGGTGATCCCGGCATGACCCCGGGATCAGGTCACCGTAGTGCGCGGCGATCGACTCCACCCGCGCCTGCACGGCCCGGATGTTCGTGTTCGTCGCGCAGAGGTACGAAACCAGGCACTCGAAGAGGGGCTGCCTGAGGATCCGGAGACCGTAACAGACCTCGATCGCGGCGTGGATCACGGGGTCTCGATCGATCGCGGAGACGACCGCCTCGAGATCGAGGTCGAGTGCGAGATAGTGCCTGATAAAGGGCTCGTCTGCACCGCGGAACTCGAGGCGGCGCCCCTCCTGGCGGAGACGGATCGCATGCCTCCCGACCACCCCCTCCCACCAGTCGTCCCGCCTCGCCCACCGGAACGCCTGCCCGCACCCGAGGGTCGCGTCGAGGTCGAGCGGCTCGTCGACCTCGAGCAGGATCGTCTCAGGCATCGTTCCCCTCGCCGGTGATTCTCAGCACCACCAAGCGTTCTCCCTCGGTCACACACTCCCGGACGACCCCTGTTGCGTACCCGCATGCACCTGCCAGGGCCCGTACCTCCCCGATCCCCGTCAGGGCCGAGACCAGGAGGAGGGCCCTTCCACGTGGTGCCAGGACTTCCCTGAGCCCCCCGAGGAAGCGGGTGATCGTCCGTCGGCCGTCCGGCCCGCCGTCGAGCGCATACTCGAGCCAGTCGTCGATCCGCTCCTCCGGCGAGGTCGGAAGGTAGGGCGGGTTGAAGAGGACCAGGTCGAACCGCCCACGGAGTCCGGCGAAGAGGTCGGTCCGGACCACGTCGAGACCCCGCCTCCGTGCGGCGTGCGCGGCATGGGGATTGATATCGACCGCGAGGATGCACCCGACCAGGGGGTGGAGTGAGGCTGCAATGTGCCCCGAACCGGTCCCCACTTCGAGAACCCGGTCATCCGTTCGGCATTCTTCCCGTGCGGCCTCTAGCATCAGGAGCGTATCCGCCTCGACCGGGTAGACGTGGGGATGGAGGCAACGGGAAGTCATCGCCATGCCTTGACCACCGGGGTCCTGATCCACCGGCACACGGTCGGGGAATGAGGCGGTCACCCGCCCATCGCCCGATCGGGGGTCCGGCAGGCCGGTATCGTCCTGGAGGTCCGGTGGGCGGACGTGTTCGTCTGCCCAGACCGTCCGGGTCCCGGCGTTCCGTGGGCCGTCCTTCGGATCCCAGCAGGGCATAAAAAGAGGGTCCGCACGATCCCCTGATAATGCTCGCGGTCGAGGTGAAGAGGGGGGCCTGGCCCGATCTGCTGCGACATCCAGCCCGTCCGGGGCGGGGCGCCGATGGGGAGCGACGATGCGGATATTCTTCGGGAGATCGCCCGTTCACCCCCGAAAGCGTGCGATGGAGTTCGCAATCGTCGCAAAGTCCTCGAGATAGAGGGCTTCAGGGCGACTGGCAAGGACCTCCTCCGGGAGAGAGAGCAGAAGGTGGTGCACCGCCGATGCGCCCAGAAGACCTGAAGCGGCCTTCAGACCGTTGCGGACGGTCTTTCTCCGCTGCAGAAAGAGCGCGCGGACCACGCGACCATACACCTCCCGGTCCTCGACGGGAAAGAGCGGGTCCCGGGGAGTGATCCGGACCACCATCGATTCCACCTCCGGTGGTGGGGAGAAGGAGGAGGGAGAGAGGACGAAGCATGCCTCGACACGGGCGAAGGTCTGGACCATCACCGAGAGGCGGCCGCAGTCCGGTGTACCGATGAACGCGCGCATCCGCTCGGCGAACTCGCGCTGGAACATCAGTACGGCTGCCTCGTAGCGTGTCTCGAGGAGACGGAAGACGACCGGTGACGAGATCGAGTACGGCAGGTTCGAGACCATCACCTGGAACGGGGGCCAGGGTTCACGGGCCGCGTCGCCCAGGTGCAGGGTGAGCCGTTCTTCCGAGATCTCCCTGGAGAACCGGGTGGAGAGGACCTGGACCAGACGGGGATCGTACTCGATCGCGTCGACGAGGGCGCCCGCCTCAAGCAGTGCGAACGTGAGGACGCCCTGCCCGGGGCCGATCTCCAGGACGCGGCGACCCTCGACCGGCCAGGCATCGACGATCCGGTCCACTGCATCGGGATCGATCAGGAAGTGCTGATCATGCCGGGCCCCCAGGCGGATCCCCCCATCATGGTTCCGTCTCCATCCATCCTCGGTCCTGAAAAACAGGTTGCCGTGGATCGATAATCAATCTACAGGCGCCGCACTCACTGCCAACCACGGACAGGCACGTTCATGGGATGCCGGCGACCACAGATCCCGTACGGAAAGATGACTCGGCACGGAGGGACACCGGAGGAGCAGGCGGACGAGATCCAGCGGTTCTTCGTCCGTCCCTTCTTCCTCTCCCTTTCCATCGGGATGCCGTTCTGCACGTTCAAGTTCCTCCTGGGACTCTCCGCGATCAGGACTGGAGCGTGGCTTCTCGTTCCGTTCGGTTCGCTCGTCATCGCGTGGGCGACCGCGGACTTTGTCATGAATGCCGCACGCTCCATCTTTGATCTCGCCGGTCGGCCTGCACCGTTCGAGTACTGCACGATCGCCCAGCTCGGGCGTCTCTTCCGGCGCCCGCTGGTCTTCCTCGCGGTGGACACCCTCCTCTCGTTCGGAGCGATCTGTGTCATGCTATGGTCCGGGTGGATCGGGGGCCTCTTACCGGAAGAGACGGCGCTCTGGAACGGCGCGACGACCCTGAACCTCATGAGCCTCTCGATCGTCTCGCTCTACAACGAGATGCGGAGGGTTTCAGGACCGGGGGAATGATGAGAACTCGTCGAACGGCGGACCACCAGGGATACCGACCATAGGGGCCCCGCCAGGGTCTGCGGGAGAATCGGGAGAGAGGCGTGCAGGGCCCCCCGCCGACCGAAAGAGAGGGAGGGGTTCAGCGGGACGTGAAGAGATGGTACTTCACGTCGGGGTCCTGGAGTTCCTCGAGGATCCGGTCGATGATCATCCGGTCCGGGTGCGGGATCCCCTTGATCCTGGAGGAGATATCGGCGAAGGACTCGAAGGGCCTCTTCTCACGTGCCTCGAGCACCTCCCACATCAGTTTCTTGCCGATGCCGGGGAGGAGGTGAAGCATGTGCAGCTTCGGGCTGATCGAGATCGCCCGGTTGAAGAACTGGACGAAGTTTGGCTCGTTCTCGTGGACCAGCTGCTCGATGACGAACGGGAGTTCGAGCTTGGCCACCTGGGTCAGGTCCTGGTAGAAGATCCGCCGTTTCACGCGTTCGATCTTTTCGCGTTCCCCGTCCCCGATGTAGACGCGCTCGTGGATCTTGATCTCGGTCTTCTTCGGGATGAGCTCGAGCAGTTTGAACTGCTCGGTCCCCACCGCCTGGACGATCGGCTCCCGCCGGAAACCCGAGCGATGGTCGTCGTGGTTCCCCTTCAGGAGGACGTCCAGGACGACCGCGTTCAGCTCCTTCTTGTCTGACTTCATCGGAGGCCCTTAGAAGTGGCTGAGGACGATCTCGAGGATCTGGTCCAGTTCCTCTCCCGAGAGTGTGAACCGCTCCTTCGCATAGATCGCCCGGAGTTCGTCGCGTGAACGTGGCATCAGGTTCGCGATGCGGTATGCGATCTCGGGGCGCATCTTTTCGAGCCCCGAGAGTGCCTCCACGAGTGCACGGGACTTCTCCGGCGTCGTCTTGGAGAGCAGGTTTGCATGCTCGATCGAACGCCGGAGTTCGTACGACATCTCCCTCTCCATGCCGAGCCGATCGGCCTCGACACGGAGGAGGATCTCCCTCACCTCGGGGAGGGTCACCTTCTCCTCGAACTGCACCGCCTTGACCTTCATGGACCACCTGCCGTTGGCTTGTATTCTCCCGCGCGGAAGTTAGATGTTGCGTCCCCCCGTGCGCTCAGGACCGCTGGGCCTTGAGATGCTGGGGCCGGGCGATGACAACCTTCTCGGCATCCCCGTCCCGGATCGCAAGCATCCACGCCCGCCCGCGCTGACCGATCACTTTGCCCGTCTTGCCGTGGAACCGGCGGTGGGGCATCCCCTTCTGGACCGAGGGCTCGCAGACGATGTGAACCGCCTGACCGGGTTCGAACCGCTGGATCAGGGCCGTTACGGGCTGGATGCCGCGCTTCCGGAGATCCTTCTTGAACTTATACCGCGTCTTCTTTCGCGGACCGTTGTGATGTGCCATCGTTCTCTTCCTCCGTCGGGTCTTCTACCAGGACGACGTCGAGGCGGGTTACCCTCGCGGGCAGTCCGATCCCTTCGGCGAAACTCGGGCGGGTTCGTCCTCCGTCGCCGGAGATCAGCTCCTTGATGTAGAGACCGGCCTCACCGAGGACCTCGACCAGAACACCAGCCCCCTCCCGTCCGAGATACCGAATATCCAGGACGGTCCGATCCCGCACCTTGTCCGCCCGACGATGAGCGACCCTTGACGGGGTGCGCTGCCGTATCGTGACCCCCCTGAGGGCCGAAAGGGCGGATTCGATGGCTTCGTCGGAGAGTGCGCCGTCTACCTCGACCAGAATCCTGTATTTTTTATGCGATCGGCTCGACTTAAGGGTTTCCACCTCCGGGCGGGCCGCCGGCCGGACGAGGTCGACCTCGATCCTCCCCGCGGCGGATTCGTTGACCGCCCGTTCGAGGGCCCTGATGTCGAGGGTGCGTCGACGGGGCCCCGCCACCTCGAGGATGAACGGGCGCCCGGTGCCGATCATCCGGGCATCGATGTCTTCACGCCCCGATCCATGGAGGACGGCCCCGTCTGCCACCAGCGCCGCGACGATCGGCCGGGCGATCAGCTCCTCGACCGAGTCGGGGTACTGCTTCCCGGTGAAACCGCACCGTTCGCAACCGGCGCCCCGGCAGGTCCGGCAGTCCCAGTGGGTCTGCGGAATCCCGCGTTCGAGCTTGCGATAGCGACCGTAGATGAAGAGGGGTGACCGCTGCACCTCGACCGTCCCGTGTGCAATATCGAGGAGCACCACCACGTCCGGATGACGGAAGTCCACCACGCGCCCGGTCCTCGCCGAGACGCGTTTTCCGATCTCGCGGTTCATCTCCGATTTCATCGGCTCCGCGTGCGAGAGAGAGAGATCGGACCAGATCATCTCCTCGTTCTCCGCGAGAAGGGGCGGTATCCTGGTGCCGACCAGGAACGTCGCGTATTCCACCCCCTCCAGGGCGGTCACGACCCGGTCGGCCCACCCGTCGAGCGAGGCGAAGAGACCCCCGCAGATGCAGCAGTCGCCCTTCGCCGGCACGAACGGCTCGTGCCGTTCGATCGCACGGGCGATCCTGAGGGAACGCCCCCGTTCCTCGTTCGAGAGACCGTGAGAACGCTTGCCGAAGAATCGTCCGAGGCAGGCGTCGCAGCAGTCGCCGTACGCGAGGATCGCATCCACCTCATCCAGGACGGTCATGGTCCCCTCCGGTCGAGCTCGTTGAGCAGCACGGTGATCGTGTGGTCGGCATGGAGCGAGCGAGGACCCACCGAAAAGCACGGCAGGTCGCCGACGAGGGCCAACTCCTCCTCGTCCAGGTTCAGGTGGTCCGAGAGCAAAAAGGCATCCGGCAGACGTTCGGCAACCCGGATGTCCTCACCCTGTTCGTCGAGGAGGGCAAACGAATGCTCGCCCAGCAGGCGCACCAGGCCCCCCACCCGGACCGAGACCCCCTTCGTCGACTCCCGGAACTCCGGACCTGCCTCGAGTTCCAGGGCCTTTTTGATCAGCGAACCGGCGGAGCGCTCGTCGGGGTTCAGGTGGCGGAGCCGGTCACCCTGGAACCGGATCGTCTTCTCCGGTCCCGGTTCGCCCCGGAGAACCAGGTAGCAGACCACGTCTCGTCGGAGGTCGTGCGAGAGGAAGAACGAGGTGTTGACCACCCGGCAGAGCACGTCCATCCGTCCTGCCCCACCGGGCATGTCGTTGAGGGACCAGTGACCGTCGGTCCGGGCCCGGTGGCCGATCACGGCGAAGACGGGCATCTCACTGCTTTCCCGAGAACCGCTTCATGATCCGCTGCATATCGAGCCGGCTCCCTCCCGCACCCCGGAATCCCTTCAGGGCCCGCTGCATGGTCTTGTGGTACCGGATCAGTTCCCGTACCTCCTCCACCTGGGCTCCGGACCCGACCGCGATCCGGTGCATGCGCGAGGAGTTGATGACGGAAGGTTCGTCGAGCTCCTGGGAAGTCATCGAGTCCATGATCACCCGGTACCGGACCATCTTGGTTCCGGTCACCTCGTACGCCTCGTCCGGGAGCTCCATCGACCCGAGAGGGAGCATCGACATGATCTGCTTGAGGGGGCCCATCCGGTTTACGGCCTCGAGCTGCCGGTACATGTCACGGAGAGTGAACCTCCCGCGCAGCACCGCGTTCACGTCGAGCTCCCCCGAGCCGGCGATCGCCTCTTCGGCCCGTTCGACGAGGGACCTGAGGTCTCCCATCCCCAGGAGGCGCGAGATAAAACCGTCGGGTTCGAACCGTTCCAGGTCCTCGCTCGTCTCGCCCGAGCCGATGAAGACGATCCCTGCTCCGGTCTCGGCGACCGCCGAGAGGGCCCCTCCGCCCTTGGCCGTACCGTCCATCTTCGTGATGATGACCCCGTCGATCCCGATCGCGTCGTGGAATCTCCGGGCCTGCTCCTGGGCCTGCTGACCAAGGGCCGCGTCGATCACGAGCCACCGGTGGTCCGCCCCTGATAATTTGTTGAGATCGATGATCTCCTGGATCAGGTCGTCCTCGAGTCCGTGCCGCCCCTGGGTATCGATGATGACGACCTCCGCCCCCTGCGTCTTCCGGAGACCCTCGCTCACGATCCGACGGGCATCCTTCTCCTGCGGGTCCCCGATGCACGGGACGTTGATCCGCTGGCAGAGGGTCGAGAGCTGCTCGAACGCACCCGGACGGAACGTGTCGGCTCCGATCACGGCGACGCGCAGCCCCTTGCGCTGGAAGAACCGGGCGAGCTTTGCCGTGGTCGTCGTCTTGCCCGACCCCTGGAGACCCGCCATCAGGATCGTCTGCCTCCCCAGGGTCACCTCGGTCGGCGGGCCCATCAGCCGGACGAGTTCCTGGTAGACGATCCGGAGCACATGTTCCCTGACGCTCATCCCCTTCGCCGGCTCCTCGTCGAGCGAACGGGCCTTGATCGCCTGGGAGAGGCGCATCACGAGCTTTACGTTCACGTCGGCCTGGATCAGGGCCCGCTGGAGATCCTTGACCAGCTCCTCGACCGCAACACGGTCGACGACGGTCTTTCCGGCCAGTTTCTTGAGCGCGTCCTTCAACGAGCTCCCGAGTCGGTCCAGGACCATCTCATCCCTCCCCGGCGTCGAGCAGTTCCGCCACCATCCCCGCCGGGCTGAAGAGTGCCAGGTCGTCGTATCCCTGCCCGGTCCCCAGGAAGACGAGCGGCTTTCCGATCGTGTGCGCGATGGAGATCGCGGCACCGCCCTTCGGGTCCATGTCTGCCTTGGTCAGGACGATGCCGTCCGCACCGACGGTCCGATCGAACTCCTCGGCACGGATCACCGCGTCGTTGCCAGCAACCGCCTCGTCGACGTAGAGCACAAGGTCGGGCTTCATCACCCGTTTGATCTTTCCGAGCTGGTTCATCAGGTTCTGCTTGTTGTGGAACCGGCCCGCCGTATCGGCGAGCACCACGTCGATCCCATGGGCCCGTGCGTACTCGATCGCATCGTAGATGACGGCGGACGGGTCGCCTCCCTGCCTGTGCTGGATGACGCGGATGCCGAGACGTTCCGCGTGGATATCGATCTGCTCTATCGCACCGGCACGGAATGTATCTCCGGCGGCGATCACGACCGAGAAACCCTGCCTCTTCAGGTAGGCGCCGACCTTCGCAACGGTCGTGGTCTTCCCCGTCCCGTTCACCCCTGTGAAGAGGATGCGGACCGGCCGTTCGTGGCTTCGGATGTACCCGATCAGGTCGAAACCCTCGCCGAGGACCTCGAGCAGCGCCCCCTTCAGGGTCTCGAGCACGATCTCGTCGGGGGACTCGCGGAACCTGCGGTGCCGCCCGATGAGGTCGTGCCGGACGTGCTCGATGATCTCCTCTGTCACCGGGAGTGCAACGTCGGACTCCAGCAGGACGAGCTCTAGTTCGTCGAGGACCTCCCGCACATCGTCCTCGGAGAGGATCAGTTCCCGCTCGGTGACGAGGACCTTCAGCTTCGTGAGAAGGCCTGCCTCCTTCTCCTCGCCCGGCCGGGACGCCCCCCCGGGGGCATCGGACGGAACGGCACCGGTGTCGACCTGCTCGTCGGCTCGCTGCCGGTTGAAGAGCCCCGTCCAGGACCGTTTGACCGGCCCGGGCTGCGAGACATCGCCGGGGACCTGGTCGTCCGTTCTCTCGACCGGCTCCTGGGAGCGCGCCGTCCCGGCTGGAGGCACGGGGGCGTCGGCCGGCAGTGCCGGTGAAGGGGGCTCGACGGTGCCTGCAGGGCTGCCTTCCGGGGGAACCCCGGGGTCCGTCGGGATCTGACCGGCGCTCGCATTGATGACGCCCCCCAGTCGGGACCGCACCCCCGCGAGCCTTCCCTTCAGCCCCTCGAACATGGGTTACCCGGTCCGCGCCGCCTGGATCTGGTCCTGCTGCTGGACCGTCCGGTAGACCTGTTCGAGGCGCTGCGCGACCTCGTTCGCCTGCCCCTGGAGCTTTCCAAGCGTCTCAGCGAGTCGCCTGGACGACGCCTCCATCTCGGTCATCCGGTCCTCCAGGAACTCCCGGGCTTCTGGATTCCGCCGCTCGACGATCACATCGGCCCCGAGATTGAGCAGGACCCGGTCTGCATCGAGCACCCGGACGCGAAGGGATGCCCCGCCACCGACAGGCAGCAGGACGGTGCCGTCCGGCGACTCGGCAAGCGCCCTCAGGGTCTCGACGGCGGCGGACGCTTCCGCACGCCCGTGCTCGATCATCTGCAGCTGCTGGCTGAGCAGCTCGATCTGCTGGCCGTACTCGTTCAGGTAGTGCTGGAGCACCTGGACTTCCCGCTCCACCTCATTCACCACTGACCTGTGTGATCCCGTCAACCGTGATATACATTCTCTTCAGACGGTGCTTGGACCCGATCGCCGTCAGGATCCGCTCCTTTGCCTGCGCCTCGTTCGGCGCGGCGACCGTCTTCGTGTACGGCCGCCACTCATCGCCACACCTGAAGGTGCCGCTGACCTCGTACTGCTGCATCATACTCCCTCTATGAATCCGAATACATCCGCGACCCGTCCGAGTTCGAACCCACTCGTCTCGTTCCCGGCGATGTAGCCGGACGAGTTCGCGAGGAGCCCGGTCCCGACGAGGCCGGATCCCATGTTCACCGTGCCGGTACCGATCGGGAGATCGGTCACCGCTTCGAGGCGGCCGATCTCCTTCGCCGTCGCCCGGGGATTGAGGAGGACGCCCCGGTTCATCGCATAGCCGGCCATGCCGACGGTCTTCACACCCCCGAGGGTGAGGCGGATCACCTCGACCCCGAGATGTTCACCGATCGCCTCGATCACCCCGGGCTCCATCTCCGGGTGGACTGCGGCGAAGTGGTCGTTCGCGAGGACCACGTTGCCCGCCGCATTCATCGATCCCTCGAGCCGGTAGACTTCACGGTAGTCCTCGAGCACCCGGATCTCCTCGGGTGTCGCAAGACCGCTGACGACGACCGCACGGCTGTTGCCGGCCAGGAGCGAGCCGACGATGCTGCTCCCCTGGACCGTCGTCCGGACGAGTTCCACGTCGAGAGCCGCCCTGAGCGCCTCGCAGAACTCGTCGGGCGCCTGAGGTGGGACCACCGCGATCTCCTCGAGGACCCGGCAGAAGATCCCGATGTGGGGGTCACCACCGAAGGCCGTCGTCCGGTTCATGCTCACTCCGGAGCGAGCTCGGCCTGGACCTGTCCGTCGTCGAACTTCATCGCGCGGACACGTATCCGACGCGGAGGCTTCTCCGATCCGCGCTCCCAGACCTTCTCGTTGATCGAGGCGTCGAGCTTGACATCCTCGCTCTTCATGTGACGGGCGAGAAACGCACGGATATCCTTGATGGCGGTGTTGGTGCGGCGCCATCGTGGCGCACGCTTCACATCACGCAGCGGAATCACGTAGATCTGCTCGTTCATCTTTTCGACCATGCTCCTACACCTTCAGCGAACTGCGGCGCCAGCTGCGCCGCTTGGGATGACTGACCACGTTCCTCTTGGTCCGGACCATCACCCAGGCCGGAACGCGCCGGTTCTGCTGCGTCGCCTTCGCAAGGCGAATCTTGAATCCTTTTGTTGATCTCGACATCGTGTTACCTCGGGGAATTACCCCATCCGACCCCGTACCAGGGTCTGTTCGTGCACGGGGGGGAAGAGCGGGGCCGGGTCGATACCCCGTCTTCTCAGTCCCGCGCGCAGTTCGTCCTCGTAATCGCCGTTGGGCATCCGGCCGGTCTCACCCCGCTCGACCACGAGGTGCCTGTCTGCCAGCCGGTCCACCTCGGCCCGGGGAAACCCGAGCAGGGGCCGGAGATACGAGCACCCGAACCGGTCCATCAACGAACGGGCCTCGCCCGGGTCGAGCATCGGTACCCGGTCATCGAACCGGGTACCGTCAGCGACGACCCGGTACGACCCCGCCAGCGCCTTCAGGGCCGCACGGTGGACGAGGTTGATCGCACCCCCCGGATACCCATCGGCGACCAGACGGTCGAGCGCGGTCTCGAGGAGACCGTCGGGAAGCATTCTGTGCCACCAGGGGAGCCCGAGCACCGCGGCGGCCGCTTCGACCGCCCCCAGGTCGCGGTTCTGGTCGAAGCTGAAGGTGTTCAGTTCGACCTCGTAATGGGGGGCGAGCAGGAGTGCGGCGAGCGCGGAGTCCTTTCCCCCGCTGAACAGCACACCCACCTTCATCACTTGCGGACGATATTAAAGTCCCGCTTCGCCGGGACCAGTTGCGCAAGGAGCCCTTTCAGCTGCTCGTCCGTGATCTTCTGCCGGATCCGGCCCTGACGGGCGAGCAGGATCAGCTGCTGCTCGACACCGGAGGCGAAGTCCGGCCGGGTCAGACGGATCGTATTGAGCCGTTCGCGCGCCTCCGGAGTCAGGATCTCCATGAGCGCCATCTGCACCGCGGCACGTGCCCGCTCTCTCTCCTCCTCGGCGGCCTGCTGGCTCAGCGCCTGGCTCTGCAGCTCTGCAGCCCGCCTCTGCCGGAGTTCGGCCAGCTCGTCGTCAGCCATCGGCGCCACCTCGTTCCTATGCGTCCGGGGCAGGACTGGCCGTCTTCAGCTGGTGCGCGATCCCGTCGAGGAACTTCATGCCGGCGGGGGAGGCACGCCGACCGTCCTTCTCCCTCACAACGAGCCCGGCGTTCTCCAGCTGCTGGAGCAGTTCGCGGATCACGGAACCGCTCCCCTTCCTGAAGCGGTTGGGTTTCGAACCGCGGTTCTTGCGTCCTCCATAGAAGGTCCTCAACCGCTCGACCCCGACGGGGCCGTCGATGTAGACACGCCGGAGGACGGCAGCGCCCCGGGTATACCACCAGTCGGGGTCCTCGGGTGGCATCTCCTTGTGCACTCCAGTCTTGGCGAACTCGGCCCAGGCGGGAGGTGCGAGCTCCGGCCGGCCTTTCAGCTCCGCCGCGACGAGCGGGACGAGTTTCTCTGCCGGAACGTCATATACCGTTGTCATCTGGTCTCCTCACTGTCAACATCTGTACGCAACAGTCTTTACGTATTCGCGAGAAGGGTTCTTATGCATTTCGAGCCCGGCGGGTCATCGCCGGCGCTCGCATACCACCATCGTGTGACCCCGGACCTCGACCAGCTCGGTCCCCGTCGCCGCGGCAAGCGCCACCGGGTCGACCTCAACGTGGCGCAGCCATTTGACCTTGACCGCCTTCCTGTCTTTCACCTGCCGGATGATCTCCTCGATCGTTCCCTCGGTCACCCCCCGCTTGCCGATCCAGCAGGTCGGCTTCAGGTCCTGCATCCTCCGGTCTCTCTCGTTCATGCCGTCCCTTCCTGTACCGCATCCTGTTGCCGCAGACCAGGCATGTCACGGTGACGTGCCCTTCGCGGACCCGGACCCGTGCGTTCGACCCGATCCTGAGATAGGCGTGACAGGCATGGCAGAACCGCCGCCGTTCTTCGCGGGCGAGCCGAAGGCGCTGACGCATCGCGATCGCCCGGGCCACCTCCACACACCGGTTGCTCCAGGAGGGGTCCGTCGGGTAGAACCGTTCAGCCGTCTCGAAGAGGTGTCGTATCCGCTCCCCGGCGATCCGCTTTGCCAGGCGTTGCTGCTGTCCCCGCCCCTTCATGGCTGTTGGCTGTCCTGTACAATGGTCATCATTCGACCTTCAGCCTGTCGACGGGGGCAGGTGTCGCACACGCCGTCCCTCGCACCGGAGGCGACCCTCGGCATAGAGGCGGATCGCCTCGGGCAGGATCCGGTGCTCTTCGACGAGTATCCGGGCCGCGAGGGACGCCGGGTCGTCGTCGTCCAGGACGGGGACACAGGCCTGGAGGATGATCGGCCCGGCATCCATCTCCTCGGTGACGAAATGAACGGTGCATCCGGCGACGCGGACTCCGTGAGCGATCGCCTGCTCGGGGGCCCTGAGGCCCGGGAAGGACGGGAGTAGGGCGGGATGGATGTTGATCATCCGTCCCTCGAAGGCCCGGACCGTCTCGCGCGAGAGGAGGCGCATGTACCCCGCGAGGACGAAGAGGTCAGCCCCTGTCCCCTCCATCGTCTCGCGCAGCGCTGCCTCGTACTCCGTCCGATCGCGGAACGCGGAGTAGTCGAGGACGGTGACGGGGATGCCCGACCGTTCGGCCCGGCCGATCGCCTGTGCCGAAGGGTTGTCGGTGATCAGGCGGACCAGCTCGACCGGGCAGGTACCCGCCGCCACCGCGTCGATCACGGCCTGAAAGTCCGACCCCCGCCCCGAGGCGAGCACCGCGCACCGCATCATGCCCATGTACTTATACCGGGTTGGCTTAACGGTTCTCGTCCCCGCTGTCGGAAACCGGGAGCAGGATCTTGATACGGACGATCCTTTTTCCCCGCATCTGCATCACGACGAGCGTGATCCCGTTCTCCGGGAGGACCACGGTCTCCCCCGGGTGGGGAATGTGACCCACGCGGTCGATCAGCAGGCCTCCGATCGTCTCGAACCCGTCTCCCGAAGGGAGGCGGATGCCGAGTCGCTCGTTGAGGTCCTCGATCCAGACCGAGGCGTCGACCAGGTAGACACCCTCGCCGGCGGGCTCCACCTGCGGTTCCTCCTCGTCGAACTCGTCCAGGATGTCCCCGACGAGCTCCTCCAGGATGTCCTCGATCGTCACCACACCGACGAAGCCGCCGTACTCATCCATGACCATCGCCATCGGTACCTTTCTCACCTGGAGCTCGCGCAGCAGGTCGTCGATCTTCTTGGTCTCGGGAACGAAATAGGGGTCGTAGCACAGGTCGGTGATCCTCACGCCGGGGGCGCGGGAGACGACGGCGGAGTAGACGTCCTTGATGTTCAGGACGCCGACGATGTTGTCGACGCGTTCGTGGTAGACCGGCAGGCGTGAGAAACCGGTCTCGTGGAAGATCGTGAGGGTGGAGTCGAGCGAGGCGGTGTCCTCAACCATCGTCACGTCCATGCGAGGAGTCATCACCTCGCGGGCCGTCGTCTCGCCGAAGTCAAGGACGTTGTAGAGCATGCGCTGCTCACCCTGCTCGATCGTACCCTCCTCCTTGCCGACATCGATCCATTCACGGATCTCGTCCTCCGTCACGGTGGGCTCGCCGTTCGACTCCGCACCCAGGGTCCGTGAGAGCCGGTTGAGGACGAAGACGACGGGTGAGACCAGGCGGGAGAGGAGGAGGATCGGACCGGCGGACCGGAGTGCAACCCGGTCGAGATATCGGGCCACGACGAGCATGGGCCCGATCTGGCCGACCAGGAGGAGGACCGCGATCGTCCCGAGGATGGCAAGAGGCACCCCGGACGGACCGAACTCGACGAGCGAGACCTCGGTGGCGAGCGCCGCTGCCGCGACGCAGGCAAGGGTGTTGCCGAAAAGGGTCGTGATCAGGATCCGGTCCGGATCGCCCCTGAGTTCGGCGAGGGCCAGGGCTCCCGGGCGCCCGTCGTTGACAAGTGTCCGGACGCGTGCCCGGGAGATGGAGATGAGGGCGACCTGTGCGCCGGAGAAGAACGCTGAGAGAAGGATGCAGGCACAGAAGAATGCGGCCGAGAACGGATCGAAGGGAAGCATCGATTTCACGCCGGAGAGGCCGGCCCAGAACCGCCCAGTTCAGGATCGGGCGATGCAGTACCTAATCGGGGCGGACCGGTATAAACATAGCGGAATCGTGCATCAATCCAGGACCGAACGGACGAACGCGGTCTCGGAGGCGATCAGGGCCACTTTCTCTTCGATCGTGTATGCGTGGTCGAGCCTGAGGTCCTCTATCTCGAGCGTGACCGGACCCCGGTATCCATGGTCCCGGAGGAGTTCAAGCACGAACCGCCCGTCGGGATGGCCTGAGAGGGAGAGGTGCATCATCCCGTCCGAGGCCCGAGAGAGGTGGACGTTCGCGATCCGGTCTCCGCAGAGCTCGATGAAGTCCCGTACCTCCTCGAGAGAGCGGCCCATCGCGTGCGAGACGTCCAGGGTGAACCAGAGCCACTCTTCATCGTCGAGGACCCTCCGCACCGCCGGTGGCGAGGTGAGGAGGTGGTTGACGGTCCGTTCCATGTTCTCGATCGAGATCCGGACGCGGGCGTCCCGGGCCACCTCCCGCAACGACCCGATCAGGCGGGCGAACCGGCGGTGATCGTCGGGGCTCGGGGGTCGCCGGGCGGTCCGTCGACCCGGGTGGACGGTCACGACATCCGCTCCGCAGCGCCCGGCGAGCGCCACCGCCTCGATGGTGTAGTCGACCGAGATCGCGGCGACGCGCGGGTTGATCGAGCAGGGGTTTAGGTCCAGCACCGGGGCATGCACCGAGATCGGCAGAAGCCCCGGATGGGCATGGAGGACCGAGAGGAGCTCCGCCTCCGGCATGCCGCGCAACCAGAAGAACGGGGTCTCGAGCCAGAGTTCCACGGTATCGAGCGTCGCCAGTTCCGCGGACGAGAAGATCGTCTCGAGCGGGTACTCGTGGAAGAACATGGTCGAGACCGAGCAGCGAACCATACCTATAGGTGACCGGCCATCTAAAGAAGATCCATGGTCCGGGGCCAGCAGGACCTCTCGTCGTTCGGCCAGGAACCGATCGGCTCGGGACGTCGGGTGCTCGATGTCGGCGAGGTTGCGGCGATCATCGACGAGCTTCTGCTCGACGAGCGGCTGATCGAGTGCCGCGTCCGGGGCGAGATCACCAACTGCAAACACCACACCTCGGGTCACTGCTACTTCTCCCTCTCCGGGGAGCGGGACGGGGAACCGGCGCAGGTCCCCTGCGTCTGCTGGCGCCGCGACGCCGCGCGTCTCAAGGACGAGCTCCGGGACGGTCGGACGGTGATCGCGTTCGGGTCGATCGCCAATTACGCCGCCGGCGGCAGGTACCAGTTCTATGTCTGCGACGTCGAACGGGCCGGGATCGGCGAGAAGTTCCTCCAGGTGGAACGCTGGCGCCGTGAACTCGCTAAAGAGGGGTGTTTTTCAGAGGAGAAGAAGCGCCCCCTCCCGCGGTTTCCCACCCGGGTGGGGGTGGTCACCTCTCCGACAGGGGCCGTGCTTCACGACATCCTGAACGTGCTCGGGCGGCGCTTCCCGGTGGAGGTCCTCCTCTCGCCGACGCCGGTCCAGGGGGACGGGGCCGAGGTCGAGATCGCAGCGGCGATCGGGCGGGTCGACGGTCGGGCGGACGTGATCATCGTCGCCCGGGGAGGGGGGTCCTTCGAGGACCTCTTCTGCTTCAACCACCCTCTCGTGGTGCATGCGGTCCATGCCAGCGGCACCCCGGTCGTCTCGGCGATCGGCCACGAGGTCGACGTCACGCTCTGCGACCTTGCCGCCGACCTCCGGGCCCCGACCCCGTCCGCCGCCGCGGAACTGGTCGCCCCCGACCGGAGCGTCCTCCAGGAGGAGCTCCGTCAGGCACGGCGCCGGCTGAGCGATCTCCTCCATGCTCGGTGGCAGCGGGCGGACGACGACCTGCAGGCACTCCGGGACCGGCTCCGTCCGGCCCGTCTCGGGTTCCGGATCAACCGGCGGCGGGAGGAACTGTCGGAACTGTCGGACCGGCTCGAGCGGTCCGCCCGGCGGGCCCTCGAGCGGCGGGAGACCGACCTCGCGGGGCTTGCCGCCGTCCTGCGGGCGAGGTCCCCGTTCGAACCGCTCTCCCGGGGATACGCCCTCGTGGAGCTCCACGGGAGACCGGTGACGTCTGCCGGTGCCCTGGCGCCAGGCGACCGTGTCCGTGCCCGATTCGGGAAGGGAGAGGCGGCGCTCAGGGTGGAGGAGGTGTATGATGACGAAGAAGACGTATGAAGAGCTGGTCGCCGAGCTCCGCGAGGTGGTCCGGCGGCTCGAGGACGACGGGACGGGGCTCGATGACTGCATCCGCCTCTACGAACAGGGAGCCGTGCTCGTGAAGCAGTGCGAGGAGCTGCTGGCGACCGCCGAGATCAGGATCACCGAGCTCGGCCGGGACTAGAACACGACCAGCTCCACCTCGAGCGGTTCGCCGGACCTGAGGCGATCGATGAGCGGCCGGGGGAGGGTCCGGGCGACGTGGTCCGAGCGGATGCCGATCGTCCGTCCGCAGATGAAGTCCGAGCGGCGCCAGACCAGGTCCGTCGGGTGGTCGAGGAGAAGCCCCGGGGCCCCCCGCGCATGGACTTCCACGGCGATCGGTCCGCAACGGAGCGTGGTCACCAGCACGGCCCCCTCCCTCGCCAGGGCCCTCCGGAACGGACCCGAGAGGTCGGCGGCGCCCCTGTCGGCCCCGACGCCGATGATGCAGTCGCCCGAGCGGGAGAGATGCTCCTCCTTTGTGATCTCGAAGGTCGTCGGGTGGCGCGACAGGACGAGGGGGTGGCCCCGGCAGCGGATCAGTTCTCGAACGGACATTCCGAGGTACCAGGGACCGGCGAAGATATCAACACCCACGCCTCAACCGGTTCGTCGATGGCCGGCTGGAAGAGGTGGACCCGGGAGCGCGCTGCCACGAGGGGACGGGCCCGCCCACGGACAGACGGGTCATGCGGACACAAAGAGGGGGTCAGGCCGGCCCCCCGCAGAGGGGGGGACCTCAGCGTGCCTGGTTCACGACGAGTCGCCATTCGGTGCCGTGGAGACCCACCGTCTGCCAGGCGATGGTCCGGGAGGTGGTCTCGTTGACCCGGTACTGCCTGATGCCCGACGGTGTTGAGACGATCGTCCGGGCGAGTTCGGCAAGATCGGTCGCCGAGCCATACTGGGTCGCGTTCAGCATCGACCGGCCGATCTGCCCAAGGTCCGTGTCGAAGATGATCGTGCCGTCGGTCTGGACGGCCGAGAGCGCGTGCGAGCCGTTACCGAGGGCCTTTAAGGCCGCCGGGGCGAGCATCCGTTCCGGACGGAAGACGACGGAGACCCCGCCCGCGACCCCCGACGCGTTCATCACGGGATGGGCGAGCGCAACCCCCCGGAAACCCTCCACCAGGTTGATCCGGGGACTCATGCCCGGCGTCCCGTTCAGGGCTGCCCGGATGTTGGATGCGCCGTGGATGTTCGCTCCGATGGCGAACTGGTAGTCTTCCGGCATCACGGCGACCACCACCCCGTTCGGGTCGAACGTCACCGCATCACTGGTGTAATTCCCCGAGCGGGAGAGCGACAGGAGGACGTCCTCCGCGTCCCTGCCCGAGAGGCCGGTTCGTGCGAGAGCAGAGGCCGCTGACGAGGTGTTCGCATCGAGAGCGTCGAGGGAACGCTGCGCCTCGGTCACGAAGACCCGGAGGGTATCGTTCACCGTCTCGTCGGTGATCGACGGCGTGCCGCCGGCAGGACCGGAGGGACCGGGACCGGCGCCCGTGCAACCGGCTGCCGCGAGCACGAGCACGAGTAGACCGCTGAGAATCAGTAGCCGCTTCATCCGGAGAGAGGTACGAGGTAAAGATATAAACAGGCGCCGATCGGCGGGAAAAAGGGGAGGGCTTACTCGTAGAGGAAGGGGGCGTCGATCCGGTCGTACGCGACCACGCCATCGGGGAAGTGGATCCCGATCTCGCGTTCGGCGGACTCGGGCGAGTCGGCCGCATGGATCACGTTCCGGCCGATGTCGAGACCGAAGTCTCCCCGGATCGTGCCGGGTGCCGCCTCGATCGGGTTCGTCGCACCCGTCAGCGTGCGCACGACCTTCGCCGCATCCTTCCCCTCGACCACCATCAGGAGGCAGGGGCCGGACATGATGTACTGCCTGAGCCCGGGGAAGAAGGGGCGCTCCAGGTGCTCGGCGTAGTGCCGGTTCACCCGTTCTTCCGTCAGGCGCTCGAAACGCGCCGCGACGAGCTTGAGTCCCTTTCGTTCGAGCCGTGAGATGATCTCACCGACGAGGCCCCGCTGAACCCCGTCGGGCTTGATCATCACGAAGGTCCGGTCCACGCTCACTCCTTGCCGAGCGCGCGCCGGCCGGCCCTGGTCCAGGCGACCCGCCGCGGGACCCGCCCGAGCCGCTGGTTGTTCTGGCACTTCGTCGAGCAGAAGTAGAAGATCGTCCCGTCCCGCTTTACGAACATCTTGCCGGTACCGGGCTCGATCGCGTTTCCGCAGAACGAACAGGTATATGCGTTCACCATGTCCCTATCTCCGCGAGAGCTTCTTCGCTTCGCGCTCGGTCTCCAGGAGCATCAGGATGTCGCCCTCGCGGATCGGTCCGACCGTGTTCCGCGTGATGATGCGACCCTTGTTGTTGCCCTCGAGGATCCGGCACTTCACCTGCATCGCCTCGCCGTGCATGCCGGTGCTGCCGATCACCTCGACCACCTCTGCCGGCGTTGCCTCGTCAGCCATTCACGTCACCCGCGGAGGGCCGCGATCTGGGCGCCGAGCTCGTCGATCATCTCCTTCGCCTTACCGGGCTTGACGATGGCGGCGGCAGTCGAACCGACTTCGAGCCCGGAGGCGGCACCGATGTCGTTCTGCCGGTTCACGTAGATATACGGGATCTGCTTCTCGTCGCAGAGCGGCCCGAGGTGCATCACGATCTCCTCCGGCTCGACATCGGCGCCGATCAGCACGAGCTGGGCGGTGGACCGCTCGACGGCTTTCGTCGCCTCGTTCGCACCCTTCTTGATCTTCCCGGTCTCTCTCGAGAGCTCCAGCGCTTCGAGGGCCTTGTTCTGGAGTTCCTCGGGCGCCTCGTAACGGACGTATCCTTTTGCCATGACTTACCTCATTCAGGATTGCGTAGTTCCTTCATCACTCATCAGCAAGTGAGGATGGGTCCATATATTTTTCCGCGGAATCTTCATAAAGGTTTGGAGAATCCGGGGGGATATTCCGGGACTTTTTTTTGAACGCCCGTGTGACTTCGCTTCAGCCGGTCCCGGGAATCCGAAAGATCTGGACCCCGTCCTCCAGGTAGATCGACTCGAGACCCGCGCTCTCGAGCTTGACGTCGTACTTGCGGTGCTCGATCTCCCCGACGTAGAGGAGGGTGCAGCCGTACCGCTGCATCAGCTCGATGGTCCGCTCCGGGTTCTCGTAGATCGCCTCGACGTCCGCGGGGCGGATCCACCACCAGTCGTTCTCGTTCGTCCGCCACTGGAGCTCGTGCGATCGCTTTCCGACGATCGTCGGGATGCCGGTGAACGAGGAGATCGGCGCTCCGAAGCTGTAGTCGTCCCCCACCGCCTCGACGATACAGCCCGCTCCCCGGTATCCTTCCAGGAAACGGACGGCACCCGCCGTTCCGGGGTGCTCGGTGTCGAGGTACGCAAGACCATCCAGGGTATGCGATCCACCCCCGAACCGGATCCCCAGAAGGTCCCTGCCGATGTCCGGCTGGAAGATGACGGGGAACGCAAGGAGCAGGACGATGCAGAGCACCGCTGCCAGTCGCTTCGCCGCGGGAGGCACCACGGGAAGACGGTCGGCTGACTGGATGCTCCGGCCCACGATACCGGCGCACCCGATGCCGAGGAGCAACCAGGCGATATAATAGAACTTGTGCATCGTATTGGTCCGGAAGTACTCGTTGTCGAAGGCCTCGCGGAAGTAGACGAGTTCGACCGCGAGGACGATCAGGAGCCCGGCGACGACGAGGAGGTCCTCGATCCGCTCCGTTCTCCAGGCGCGGACGAGCATGAAGGCGACGAGAACGGCGGCGATCGCCGCAGAGTAGTACCCGAGGTAGGCAAAGGGTACGGCGACCAGGAAGAGGAAGAGATGCCGCGGGACGAACCGCGCGATGGCGCAGACGACCACCGCGAAGAAGAACCCGTGAACGAGCAGAAAGGAGAACGGTTCTGAAGGAGAGAGCACCG
>Ga0116184_10000851_pt1 | contig 32347 bp, 28 predicted proteins | sample AD_JPNNA5_MetaG_FD_89886 | JGI IMG/M metagenome (GOLD analysis project Ga0116184, IMG submission 89886) | Active sludge microbial communities of municipal wastewater-treating anaerobic digesters from Japan - AD_JPNNA5_MetaG | ecosystem: Engineered > Bioreactor > Anaerobic > Digestate | place... | reverse complement strand
CCTGTTGATAGGATTCTTTCGCTTTCTCAAAGTTGTTTTGGGAGAAATAAATATAGCCATTTTTATAAAAAGTTTCTGCATCTTGAGAATAAGCAAATTGCTCCGAAGAAAGAACACCGATGAGCAACAAAAGCAACAGTACCAAGCAAAACCATCTCAGATAGGTCATCACCATATCACCTCATCCAGCTAACCAAACTCTCTTTTTTTGTACACCTTCCAAAATATCAAACAGGGCTTGTTCGAGTTCTTGATTCCAACTCACTCGAAATTGTTCGCCCATTTCAATCGCCCATCGTTCCTGGTTACCAATCATATGCAGAATCACTGGTTGTGTCCCATTATGTCTTTGAAGACAATCTTTTAAGCTATAGAAAACCGATAAAGGATCATCGGGATTGGATATTTCTATGTGTACTGGTCTTTCATTTTGTTTTATTTTTTCCAGATCTAATATTTTTTCAACAATGACTTTATTAACCCCGGAATCCAATACATCTACTCTTCCCTCTAAACAGAGAACATTCTCTTTTTCAAGAATATTTTGAAGCTTTTCGGCAATTTTTGGGAAAAAGATGGTTTCTAATGTTCCGGTTTCATCTTCAAGGGTTACAAAGTACATATCTTTTCCAGTTTTGGTGGTGATTCTTCTGGATTCAACGATGGCTCCCATAATCCGAACCGCAGCTTTTTCCTTCATCATTTGAACTTGTTCAAAGGGAATGACATTTAAAAATGTGTAGGAGGCAAGAGCATTTCTAACTGGATGATCACTGATATAAAGGCCGATTATTTCTTTTTCCATGGCGAGCAGGTCTCGAGTTCGAAATTCTGAGACTTCCTTGAGGGTAAGTGTTTCTTGCATGATCGGTTTCAAATCGCCAAAAAGTGTAGCCTGTTGAGGTTGATTTCTTTTTTTTCGTTTGGCATAAAAATGGATAATTTCTTCTAAGGAGCTGAAGAGTTGATTTCGATTGTGATGAAGACTGTCGAAAGCTCCGGCTTTGATGAGGCTTTCGACAACCCGTTTGTTAATTACTCTTTGATCGACCCGTTCCATAAAGTCGAATATATTTTGAAAACGAGCTTCTTTTCTCCGAGTTAAAATTTCGTTCACGGCGTTTTCGCCAACATTCTTAATCGCTGCCAGTCCAAATCGGATTTTCTTTTCCCCAACTACGGTAAAATTGGCTAAACTCTCGTTGACATCAGGTGGAAGTATTTTGATGGATAGTCGGCGAGCTTCCATAATAAATTTAGCAATTTTATCAGTATCTTCCTGAATACTGGTAAGGCAAGCGGTGAGATACTCGGTGGGATAATGGGCTTTGAGATAGGCAGTTTGATAGGATATAAAAGCATAAGCGGCACTATGTGACTTGTTAAAACCATATCCAGCAAAATATTCTATAAGGTCAAAAATCTCGGCAGCGGTTTTGGGGTCGTGACCTTTTTCTTTGGCTCCCTGGATAAACCGGTCTCTTTGTTGCTCCATAACGTCGGCTTTTTTCTTTCCCATGGCTCGACGGAGAATATCGGCCTGACCCAGGGTAAAACCTGCTAGTTCACTGGCAATTTTCATGACCTGCTCCTGGTAGAGAATGACACCATAGGTTTCTTTCAAGATCTCTTCCAAACTTGGGTGAGGATAAGTTACTTTAACCTTCCCATGTTTTCTTTTAATGAAATCATCAATCATTCCACTTCCCAATGGCCCAGGTCGATAGAGGGCTAAAAGCGCCGTCAATTCTTCAATCACAGTGGGGTGGAATCTTTTTAGAAGTTCCTTCATACCAGAGCTTTCCAGTTGGAATACTCCGGTTGTTTCTCCCCGCCCTAATAATTCATAGGTTTCTTGGTCATCAAGAGCAATGGTATCCAGATTAATTTCTTTTTGAGCGGTTTTTTTAATTATATTTAAAGTTCGTTCAATGACGGTAAGGGTTCTTAAACCTAAAAAATCCATCTTGAGCAAACCCAACTCACCTAAAGTGTCCATATCGAATTGGGTAACGATTTCATTGTTGCTCATTTTTTGGAGAGGAACATACTCGGTAAGGGGTTTATGGGAAATTACTACTCCGGCAGCATGCATCGAAGCGTGGCGACAGAGCCCTTCAATTCTTTGGGCGATTTCTAAAAGTTGGGCAACGTTTGAATCATTTTTAACCAGTTTTTTTAATTCAGTGTTGGTATCGATTGCCCTTTCAAGAGTCACACCCGGCGCTCCTGGAATGAGCTTGGCGATTTTATCAACCTCTCCATAGCTCCAGCCCAAAGCCCGACCCACATCACGAACCGCCCCTCGAGCCATCATGCGGCCAAAGGTAATGATTTGAGCAACATGGGTGTGTCCATATTTATTGGAAACGTAGTCAATGACCTCTCCCCTTCTTTCAAAGCAAAAGTCGATATCAATATCAGGCATACTAATTCGTTCTGGATTCAGAAAACGTTCGAATAAAAGCCCATAACGAAGGGGATCAATATTGGTTATTCCAAGAGAATAGGAAACTAAACTACCAGCCGCTGATCCTCTTCCCGGTCCAACCATGATTCCCTTCTCTCGAGAATATTTGACAAAGTCCCATACAATCAAAAAATAAGCATCATAACCCATATTATTAATAACGGTTAATTCATATTCTAATTGGTTTCTGACTTTTTCAGGGGGTGGATCTCCATAACGATGTTGAAGCCCCTCAAGGCAAAGATGTCGGAGGTATCCAGGAACATCAAATCCCTCAGGAACGGAAAATTCCGGTAGGAGAACCTGGCCCAACTCCAATTTTACCTCACACGATTCGGCAATCCTTTGGGTATTCTCAATCGCTTCAGGAACTGAGGAAAAGTCCCGGATCATTTCTTCCGGAGTTTTAAGAAAGAACTCTTGAGTGGGGAAACGGAGTCTTTTTGGGTCATTGAGATTGGTAGCGGTTTGAATAGCCAAAATAATCTCATGGACTCGGGCGTCCTCCTGGTTGAGATAATGAGAATCGTTGGTTGCTACAAATGGGATATTGAGTTTTTTTCCAATTTGAATCAAAGCCTGATTAACCTGAGTTTGTTCGGGAATTTTATTTTCTTGCAGCTCTAAATAAAAAGAATCACTTCCGAAAAGTTCACGGTATTCAGCTGCTAAATTTTCAGCCTCTTTTTGCTTCCCAGCTAAAATGAGCGAGGGAATTTCCCCGGCTAAACAGGCGCTGAGAGCGATGAGGCCTTCCGAGTGCTCTTGTAACAAAGCCCGATCGATACGGGGTTTATAATAAAATCCTTCAAGAAACCCTAAACTCACCAGCTTAACCAGATTCTGATATCCGGTTTGATTGCGAGCCAGTAAAACTAAATGAAAAGCATTTTCTTCACCCTTAGTTATAGTTTTCTCAAAACGACTGCCGGGGGCAATATAAGCTTCACATCCAATTATCGGTTTGATGCCGGCATTCTGAGCTTGCTTATAAAAATCGATGACTCCATACATCACACCATGGTCGGTGATAGCTATCGATTCCATACCGGTTTCTCGTGCTTTTTGGAGAAGTTCTTGAATGCGAATCGATCCATCCAATAAGCTGTATTCGGTATGGAGATGAAGGTGAGTAAAGTTCATTTGGTTATCCCTCGGCCGATAATTCTTTATTGAGGATGCTTTTTACTAGATCGGGATTAGCTTGCCCTCGAGTGGTTTTCATGACTTGACCAATAAGAAAATGAAAGGCTTTTTCTTTTCCACCTAAAAAATCAGCAACACTTTGTGGATTTTGTTCGATGACTTGACGAACAATTTTTTCAATTTCTTTTTCACTGTTAATTTGAGAAATTCCCTTCTTTGCCATGATTTCTTTAGCTCGACCCCCGGTTTGAAACATCTCTTCCAGGATAGTTTTGGCAATGGTCCCGCTGATTTCTTTTTTATCAATCATCTTGAGTAATTCCATAAAAGATGAAGGAGTAATCTTGCTTTGCTTAATATCTATATCAAGAGCATTCAGATTTTTTAGGACTTCAGTTATGGTCCAATTGGCAATAAATTTTGGTTTATTTAATTCCTGTATACAAATTTCAAAGAAATCGGCCAACGATTTATCTTGAACCAGAACATTGGCGTCTTGCTCAGTAAGTTCAAAATCAATCATAAATCTTTCCTTTCGTTCTAAGGGGAGTTCCGGAAGTGATGATTCGATTTGTTGAATAACTTCTTCCTGAACTAGATAAGGGAGAAGATCGGGATCGGGAAAGTAACGGTAATCTTCCGCATCTTCTTTCCCCCGGGAAGAAACAGTTACTTCATTGATTTCATCCCAATGACGAGTTTCTTGCGGAACACAATTCCCCTCTTCTAAACATCTTTTTTGCCGATCAATTTCATATTCCAATGCCCGGAATACCGAACGGAAAGAATTCATATTTTTAACCTCGACCTTGGCTCCCATTTGATCGGGATGGGATGAAATGGATATATTGGCATCACATCGTAATGATCCTTCCTCCATATTCCCATCGCTGACTTCGATGAATCGCACCAAATCCCGAAGAGCGATTAAACTATCCCGGGCTTCTTCGGAGTGATGAAGGTCGGGTTCGGTGACTATTTCAACCAGAGGGATACCGCAACGGTTAAAGTCTACACCTGAACTGTTTTCAGGAAGATTGATTCCTTCATGGATGAGTTTTCCGGCATCTTCTTCAATATGGACTCGTTTAATCCGAACCTGTTTTTTTTCACCCTGGGTTAAAAACTCAAAGTAACCATTAACACCAATAGGAAGGTCATATTGAGAGATTTGATACCCCTTGGGAAGATCGGGATAAAAGTAGTTTTTTCGGTGAAAAACTACCTTCGGGAGCAACTGACAGTGAAGTGAAGAAGCCGTTCGAATGGCCAGTTGCATGGCGTAGTGATTCATAACTGGTAATGAACCTGGAAGCCCCAAACAAACTGGACATACCAAGCTGTTCGGTGGTTTGCCGATGTAATCGGTTCCGCATTGGCAAAAGAGTTTTGCCTGGGTGAGAAGCTGACAGTGAACTTCTAAACCTATGGTAATATGCCAAGCACTCATCAAAACACCTCCTTTTTGGAATGAATCGAACCAATATCGGGAGGTGGAATCGAGAGAATTTTTTCTAAAAAGGAAGCAAAACTAAATATTTTTCCTTCCTGAAAAGGTGCTCCTAAGATCTGCAATCCTATGGGAAGATGTTGGTGATACCCACAATTAAGCGAAAGAGCCGGAATGCCCGCCATAGCTGAAGGAATGGTAAAAACATCAGTTAAGTACATTTGATAGGGATCATGGCTCTTTTCTCCAAACTTAAAAGGCATACTGGGTGTTGTTGGAGTGAGAAGGATGTCGCATTTCTCAAAACTCTCTTCAAAGTCCTTTTTTACCAAAGTACGAACCTGCATTCCTTTGAGGTAGAATTCATCGTAATATCCTGAACTTAAACAATAGGTACCTAAAATAATCCGGCGAAGTACTTCTTTACCAAAGCCGGTGGTTCTGGTTCGAGTATAGAGGTCTTGAAGATTGAGGGGATGATGGCACCGATAACCATAAGCAATACCATCATAGCGGGCTAAATTGGAAGAAGCTTCAGCTGGGGCTACGATATAATAGGCTTCCAAAGCGTAATCGGTATGAGGGAGTGAAACCTCTACCACTTCGAATCCTTCCTTGGCGAGAATGTTGAGGACTTCTTGAATTCGCTGGGTAATAGAGGGATCTATTCCAGTGGAGAAATATTCCTTGGCAACTCCCACCTTCATTTTTTTAATCTCATCCTCGGGAAGGCAATCGGATGAAGAGAAAGGAGGATAAGGAGCACAGGTCGAATCCCGGTCGTCTTGACCACTGATCACTGAAAAAAGTGCCCGACTATCTTGGACGCTACGAGTGAGGGTTCCAATTTGGTCAAGGGAAGAAGCGAAACTAATTAACCCATAACGTGAGACTCGACCATAAGTGGGACGCAGTCCCACAATTCCACAGAAAGCCGCTGGTTGACGGACTGATCCACCAGTGTCAGAACCCAGCGCCAATGGTGCTTCAAGAGCAGCCACACTTGCCGCTGATCCCCCGCTGGAACCGCCGGGTACTCGATTGGGATCGAAAGGATTTCTGGTTGGCCCAAAACCGCTATTTTCAGTTGAAGAACCCATGGCGAATTCGTCCATGTTGGTCTTTCCTAAAAAAATACCGCCAGCTTTTTTTATTTTTTCAATAACGGTCGCATCAAAAGGTGAATGGTAATTACTGAGAATTCTCGATCCACAAGTAGTCGGCAATCCTTGGATGCAGATGTTGTCTTTAATGGCTATGGGAATACCATAGAGAGGAGGAAATTCAGCTTCTCCGAATTTTTTTTCTTCCAACTCCCGAGCCCGTTGCAGGGCACCGGTTTCATCAATCGTCAAAAATGCTCGGAGGGAAGGGTCAAGAAGATGAATACGATCCAGAAAGAGTTGGGTGATTTCAGTCGGGGAGATTTCTTCATTCTTATAAGCATTCTGATAGTCTTCAACAGTAAAATTTTTAACAGTATCGATATTCATTTTATTCCTCCTGTTTGTCAACCACTTTTGGCACAATAAAATATTGATCGATGACGGCTGGTGCCTGGGAAAATAGCTCTTCTCCTCCCATCCATTCTCGAGGCTCGTCGGGATTAGATGGTGGTTGGCTCCAGGAGATGTGTGAAGTGGGTGAAACCTCCTTGAGTTCAAGACGATTCAATTTATCAAAATGTGAAAGGATATCATTGATTTCTAAGAAAAACTGTTCCAAATCGATATCGGGAATGGACAGCTTGGCAAGAGCAACGACTTTTTTTATTTCCGACAATGAAATTGTCTCTGGCAATCGACCCACTCCTTTCCTGCGGGGGGTATATTCTGTTATCAATAACTGTATTCAATTCTTTGATGAATCTGATGTTGTCATACAATACCATACTATTATAGTGAAAAGCTTTCCTCTTTTCAAAAATCCGATTGGATTTTCTCCTCGAACTCCGATTCAGTTAAAAGAGGAATGTTCTTTTTTATCGCTTGTTGGAGTTTTGAACCAGGTTGTTCTCCCACTATTAGATAATTAACCTGGGAAGAAATGGCTTTAGCAACTTTTCCTCCTCGGGAAACGACCAGATCCTCAGCTTCTTTTCGAGTAAAATGACTGAGAGTTCCGGTAAAAAGAAATGTTTTTTCCTGAAAAAATTCTTGGGGTTTTACCGATTTTTCCTTTTTTTTCTGGATAGGATGGACACCGAGGGCTTTTAATTCCTTGAGCAAAGTCAGATTCTCAGGAATAGAAAAGAAATTGAGTATTGATTGAGAGACTTTAGGACCGATTCCATCTATGATTAGAAATTGATCCTCTGATGCTTCGATAATCTGTTCTAAAGAAGAGAAATGATTGGTGAGAATCTGGGCAACATGGGAGCCAACAAAAGGAATTCCCAGAGCATAGATAAATCGAGCTAATTCTTTTCTTTTTGACCGATCAATGGCTTGAATCAGATTACCTGCTGACTTAGGTCCCATTCGCTCCAAATCAATTAATTCCTCGATATTTAAGCGATAGAGATCGGAAAGGGTTTGAACTAAACTGGTCTCAATAAGTTGGTTGACTAATTTTTCCCCCAGCCCTTCAATATCCATAGCGTCCCGTGAAGCCCAATGAATAATTTTCTCCTTCCGCTGAGCTGGACAATTTAGGTTGACACATTTCCAAGCGGCCTCTCCGACTTCTCTTTTTACTGGAGCATGACACGCTGGACAGGTTGAGGGCATTTGAAAAATAATTTCCGAACCGGTTCTTTGTTCTGAAATAACCCGAACCACTTCGGGGATGACATCTCCGGCTCGACCAACCAAAACCCAATCGCCAATCCGGACATCTTTCCTCTTCATTTCGTCTTCATTATGAAGAGTAGCTCGCTTTACTATAACTCCACCGATATTAACTGGTTCTAATAAAGCAACTGGAGTAAGTGTTCCCGTCCGCCCTACGTTAACTTCAATGTCGAGGACTCTGGTTAGCTCGGTTGTTGCTTCGAATTTGTACGCAATTGCCCAACGGGGACTCTTGCTGGTTGTTCCTAAACGGCTCCGATCGGTAAGGAAATTGAGTTTAATGACCAATCCATCGATTTCATATTCTAATTGCTTTCGCTCACTTTCCCACTTGCGATGGATATGAATGGCTTCTTCTATGGAGGATACTAATTGAATGTGGGGATTAACTTTGAATCCCAATTTTTTTAAATAGGTTAGAAGTTCCCATTGGGTGGTAGGTGAATAGCTGCTTTCAATCAAAGTTGCTCCATAAGCAAACAATTGAAGTTCCCGGGTAGCTGTCACTCGTGGGTCAAGCTGACGAAGTGAACCAGCAGCGGCATTACGAGGATTGGCAAAGGGAGGTTCGCTTTTAGCAGTTCTTTCTTGGTTGAGACGGTTAAAAGCGTTTTTTCCCATAAATATTTCACCCTGGACTTCAATAACCTCGGGAATTTTGTCACCCAATAAGCGAAGAGGGATGGTTTTAATGGTCCGAATGTTAGGAGTTACATCTTCACCGGTAGTTCCATCTCCCCGGGTAGCTCCATGAGTAAGAATCCCTTCTTCATACCTGAGATTGATTGCCAAACCATCAATTTTTAATTCAACCACATATTCAACTTGGTTTTGTTTCAGAAGTCTTTGGAGCCGTTGATCGAATTCACGAACATCATCTTCTAAAACAGCATTATTAAGACTCAGGAGCGGTTGAGAATGCAGGAAAGGTGGGAAACCATCCTGAGGTTTACCGGCAACCCGTTGTGTAGGTGAATCGGGGGTTAGATATTCAGGATGGATCTTTTCCAATTCCTGTAGTTTTCTCATTAAGGCATCATATTCATCATCAGTAACCGTTGGTTGATTAATAATATAATACCGATAGTCGTGTTGGCGTATTATTTCTCTTAGTTTTTTAATTTCTTGACGGATGGTGTTGCTTTCCATACTTGGAAAACCACCTTTTTAAAAGATTTCTTTCCGGACAATGGTGGAACTTCGATCTTGACCAACCGAGAGAATTGCCACTGGGATTTCTATAAAATCTTCTATAAGTTCAATGTAATCATGGGTAGCCCGGGGAAGGTCATTATAAAACTGGATTTTTGAGATGTCGCTCTCCCACCCTTCCAATTCTTGATAAACCGGTTGAGCGATTTCCCAGTCGAAAGGATCAGTTGGAAGTTCCGAAGTTACTTGGTTACCAATACGGTAATGAGTACAAAAGAAAATTTTCGAAAAGCCACCTAAGACGTCAAGTTTGGTTATTACCAGAGAGGTCAGGGCATTAATCCGAGTTGCATACTTGAGCACCACTCCATCCAACCAACCACAGCGCCTTGGCCGACCAGTGGTGGATCCGTACTCTCCTCCTTGTTCACGCAGAGTTTCACCGGTTTGATCGAGACATTCGGTGGGGAAAGGTCCTTCTCCTACTCGAGAAGTATAGGCTTTGCAGATTCCAACCGACTGGATATTAGAAAGGGGACCTAAGCTGGCTCCTAGCAATGAGCCGGCAGCTACTGGGTGGGAGGAGGTAACGTAAGGATAGGTTCCATGATCTAAATCCAACATTGTGCCCTGGGCTCCTTCAACAACCAGATTCTGATGGGAAGCAAGAGCATCGTAAATAATAGGTAAAGTATTGACGATATACGGTTTTAATTGATCAGAATATTTTTCAAATTGTTCAAAAACTTCTTTGAAAGAAAGTGGAGGTTTCTGAAAAACCTTTTCCAGAATGGCATTTTTATAATTTAAAACCAGTTGGAGCTTTTTTTTAAAGGTATCCAGGTTTAAAAGGTCGACAGCTCGAATTCCCCATCGGGCAACTTTATCCTCATAGGCAGGACCGATTCCTCGACCGGTAGTCCCGATTCGGGAACTTTGACGAAAAGATTCCTGGAGCTGATCGAATAAACGATGATAAGGCATGACCAGGTGGGCTTTTTCACTAATGAACAGTCTTGACAGTGATTCTTCCCATCCATTATCACGCAGGAATTGAATTTCTTGCAGAAGATCGGCGGGGTCAATGACCATACCATCTCCTAAAATGCATTTTATCCCAGGATGAAGAATGCCTGATGGTATAAGATGAAAGACGTATTTTTTAGCTTCAACGACGACAGTGTGTCCGGCATTGCTCCCTCCTTGAGCTCGAATGACCATATTGGCTTTTTGGCTGATAAAATCTACCATTTTTCCTTTTCCCTCGTCACCCCAATGGGTGCCGGAGATGATTGCGAGAGGCATGAATATTCCTCCTCTTTATTTTTCCTATATTATTTATATGTTATTGAATTTCTATTCCCATTCAATAGTTGCTGGTGGCTTAGAAGTAATATCAAAAACCATCCGCCCAATACCAGCAACTTTATTCACTACTCGGCGGGCGATAATGTCTAAGGTTTCATAGGAGATTTTTGCCCAATCGGCAGTCATTCCATCTTCGCTCATGACGGCACGAAGAACACCAACATACTTATAAGTTCTTTCATCCCCCATGATTCCTACACTTCGAACTGGAACCAACACTCCGAAAGATTGCCATAGTTTTTTGAAAATTGGGGAATTTTTCAACTCTTGATAGATGATGTAATCCATATCCCGTAAAATTTCCAGTCGGTTTTCGGTCACTTCACCAATAATTCTGACTGCAAGACCCGGACCTGGAAACGGCTGTCGCCAAACAATCTCATCAGGAATGCCTAATTCTAATGCTAATTGTCGAACTTCATCCTTAAAAAGGAATCGCAAAGGTTCGATTACCCGAAGGTGCATCAGTTCAGGAAGCCCGCCAACATTATGGTGGCTTTTAATTTTCACCGATGGCCCGCAAACCGAGATACTTTCTATAACATCAGGATAAGTAGTGCCCTGGAGTAAGCAAGTGGCATCACCTAAATTTCGGGCTTCTTCTTCAAAAACTTCGATAAATACCCGGCCGATGATTTTTCTTTTTTGTTCTGGGTCGACGACACCCTGGAGTTCATTTAAAAAACGGTCTTTGGCATCGACGGCAATAACCCGTCCCTTCCCTAATAAGGCTTCCATATTTCGGAGAACGTGTTCTGGCTCACCCTTTCTCATCAAACCGTTATTCACAAAGATACAGCTCAGCTGGTCACCGATCGCTCGATAAGTCAAAACTGCTGCAGTCACTGAATCAACTCCACCACTTAAAGCACAGATTACTTTTTCCTTTTGAGCAGTATTACGGAGCCATTGTATTTGTTGTTTAATGATTGATTCTGCAGTCCAATCCGAGGAACAACCACAGACGTTAAAAATGAAGTTGGATAAAATCTCTTTTCCTAAGGGTGTATGAGACACTTCAGGGTGAAACTGAATTCCCCAAATTCTTCTCTGATCGTCAACAATGGCAGCATAATCACAGGTTTCGGTTCGAGCAATACATTGAAATTGTGGTGGGATTTCTTTAACGCTATCACCGTGGCTCATCCAGCAAACCATTTCATTTCCAAAACCTTCAAAAATACCTCTTTTTTCCAAAATTGTCAGGAGAGCTTTTCCATATTCCCGAGTTTGAGATTGGACCACCTTGCCACCTAAGGTTTTCACTAAAAGATGAAGACCGTAACATATCCCCAATAGTGGTTTATTGGATTTGAGAATCATCTCTTCCAGCTGAGGAGCACGAGGATCAGCAACGCTATAGGGACTTCCTGAGAGAATGATCCCTTTGATATCGGAACTATTCAAATCGCATTCTTTCAAGTGATAAGGCCAGATCTCACAATAAACCTGATACTCTCTGATTCTTCGGGCAATAAGCTGGGTATATTGGGAACCAAAATCTAAAATAACGATTTTGTCCATTATGACCTCCCCATGCCGACTCCCTGAATTTTCTGAAGAAATTTTCCTTCAGTCCAAATGCTCGGAGATATATCGATAGGGACTTGCTGCATTTCTTTGATGTTTTGAGCACCTAGAGAACCCATTGAGCCTCTCAAGGCACCAATAAAATTCATCGTTCCGTCGGTGACATGACTAGGTCCAAGTAAAATTTCTTTTAAGGTTCCTTTAATGCCAACATTAACCAACGTGCCGCGGGGAAGATTGGGGTCAGGGGTTGCCATTCCCCAGTGATGACCTTGGCCAGGAGCTTCCTGCGCCGAGGCTAAAGGAGAACCAAGCATGACGGCGTCAGCACCGCTGGCAATTGCTTTGGCAACGTCACCACCAACTCTCATTCCTCCATCGGTAATGACTGTAACATACCGACCGGTTTCTTTCCAATAGTCATAGCGGGCAGCAGCAGCATCAATCGTGGCCGTAATTTGAGGAATACCTATTCCCAATACAGCACGGGTAGTACAGGCAGCACCTGGCCCGATACCCACCAGAATTCCTGAAGCACCAGCTTTCATTAATTCAAGAGCTACTTCATAGGTTGCACAATTCCCGACGATCACCGGTATGGGAAGGTCCTGGCAAAAGCTTTTTAAATCGAAAGCAGCACTGCGAGAAGATAAAAATTCCCGAGTGGTGACTGTGGACTGGATGACCAAGATATCAAGTCCTGCTTCGATGGCAGCAATACCTAAGGTTTGAGCTCGAGAAGGAGTAACTGATGCGGCGGTAAGAACACCCTGGGATTTAATTTGCTCGATTCGTTCTTTTATCAGTGATTTTTGAATTGGTTCTTGATAAGTTTTTTGCAAGTAACTAGTGATTTCTTCTCGTGATTTTTGAATAAACGTGGAAATCAAGGGGTAGGGATCTTGATAACGACAGAAAATACCCTCCAGATTGAGAACTCCCATGGCACCCAATTTTCCCATAGTTACAGCCATAATCGGATCAATTACTCCGTCCATGGCTGCTCCAAGTATGGGGAGGTTGAGATGCCTATTCCCAATTGAGATGCTCAGGTCAATATCTAGCGGGTCAATGGTTCGAAGTCCAGGAACCAAGGAAATTTCATCAAACCCGTAAGTCATTCGAGCCATTCGGTATTTTCCTAATGACACTTCATGCATGGGTTTCACCTTCCTCCGTTCATCTCAGCAGTATTAAAAACCAAGTATAGATTCACAAATCTATTACAATTGAATAAATACGTTTAACGCTTTTCTTTACCCCTCTTTGAGATAAGATATCAGCTACTGAGTAGGTATAAATAAGTAGGATACAACTCCTCTCCAATTTGAAAGGGGGGAAAACACCAGGGGGCACCCCAACTCAAAAGAACATTTTGAAGTTGTTTGATAATGGAAAGAGTATTCAAATATCCCCCTCCTTGAAGGGGTATCCTTTCGTTATTATCAAAATAACACACTTGAATTAATTATAAAAGAACTATCCGAGTTTTCCAGTGACCCTTGCAGTTGGATTACCCGGATAGTTTACAGTTTTTACTCTGGTGTTTCTTCTTTGTGTTCGGCAATGATGGTTTGAGTGGTCAAGGCTAAAGAGGCAATACTCACTGCATTTTGGAGAGCTGCTCGGGTAACCTTGGCGGGATCAACTATTCCCGATTTGACCATGTCAACAAATTCACCGGTCATAGCATTGAAACCTATTTTTTTATCCAGACCTCGAACCTTACTGGCAATAATATTCCCTTGATATCCAGCATTTTCTGCGATTCTTTTTAGAGGTTCTTCCAAGGCGTTCAAAACGATTAGAGCGCCAACTTGCTCATCATTAGACAGGTTATCGACGGAGACTTCTTGTCTAATATGCAGAAGCAATGATCCCCCTCCAGGGATGATTCCTTCCTCGATAGCCGAACGAGTTGCTGAGAGAGCGTCTTCAACTCGATGTTTCTTTTCTTTGAGTTCGGTTTCGGATAGAGCCCCTACCTTGATGATCGCAACTCCTCCAATTAACTTTGCCAATCGTTCTTGAAGTTTTTCACGGTCATAACTGGAATCGGTCTTTTCAATTTGAACTCGGATTTCTTTTTCTCGAGCTTTTATATCATCGGGACTTCCTTGGCCGTCAACAATAATAGTGTTGTCTTTGTTGATTTTTACCGATCCGGCCTTTCCTAAAAGATCTATGGTGACTTTCTCCAATTTCATTCCCATTTCCTGGGAAATAACCTGTCCACCAGTAAGAATAGCCAGGTCATGAAGGATTTCCTTTCGTCGATCTCCAAAAGCTGGCGCTTTTACTGCTGCAACGTTGAGTGCACCACGAAGCCGATTGACCACTAAAGTCGCTAAGGCTTCGCCTTCTAAATCTTCGGCAATGATCAATAGAGGTTTTCCGGTTTGGACGACCTGCTGGAGTATGGGGAGCAGCGTTTGAATGGAGCTAATTTTAGAATCAGTAATCAAAATATAGGGATTTTCCAGAATACAAACCATTCTCTCTTGATCGGTTACCATATAAGGAGATAGGTAGCCTCGATCAAACTGCATTCCTTCAACCACCTCAAGGGTAGTATCGGTTGACTTGGATTCTTCTACAGTAATAACTCCATCTCTACCTACTTTTTCTATGGATTCAGCAATGATTTGACCAATTGACTGGTCTTTTGCGGAAATGGAGGCAACCTGAGCGATAGACTTTTGATCATCAATTGGGATGCTGTTTTGGTTAATCTTATTGACGATTTGGACGAGAATTTTATCCATACCATTTTTAAGAAAAACTGGATTATAACCAGCAGTGACATTTTTCAATCCATTGTGGATCATTTTTTGAGCAAGGACCATGGCGGTGGTAGTTCCGTCACCAGCTATATCATTGGTTTTAGTAGCAACTTCTCGGACCAAAGTTACCCCGATATTTTCAAAAGGGTCTTTGACCTCAATCTCTCGAGCAATAGTAACCCCATCATTGGTAATCGTTGGTGCCCCGAATTTTTTTTCTAAGATGACGTTTCGACCTTTAGGGCCTAAGGTCAGCTTTACCGTGTCGGTAATAATATTAGCCCCTTTTTCTAAAGTACGGCGGGCTTCTTCATCGAAAATGAGTTTTTTTGGCATTAATGACACCTTCCCTTCTATCTTATCGTATAGATTATTTCCATTTTAAGGAAAAAATCAGACTATTCTCGGGGGAAAAGTCTGGCAATGCATCGAAATCTAAAGCGGAGTGAATTAGACTGGCTTTAGTTTCTTAGAAATCAACAACAAAAATATATTATAACGTTAAGGAAGAAAAAAACCTATAGGTTCATTTAAAAATTTATTATAATATATTAATCAAACACACCTGAAAATTCAATCAATTCCTACTCGCTACAGAATAAAGCAGTGTCAGTGATCAAAAAATAACTATTAATTGAGAAATATTAACTATTAAGCTTTATACTTCTCCCAATCGCAACTGGGGATCAGGTTCTAAATCGAGGGGGCTGGTTTTCCCTAAGGAAAAATGAAAAGAGCCACTACTTCCTATCATGGCTGCGTTATCAGTACATAGAGTTGGCGATGGGAGATAAACTTTTATATTATGCTGGAATCCTTTTTGTAAAAAAAGAGAACGAAGCGAGCTGTTGGCTGCTACTCCACCGCCCAGCGATACCCTTCGAATACCGGTTTTTTTAATAGCTCGGATGGTTTTTTTCCAGAGGGTACGTACAACACTTCGTTGAAAGGATGCTAAAAGATCGTTAATTATATTTTCATCTTTTTTGGAAGAGTCTGGAAGCTGGTCGTACATTCGTACCACAGCAGTTTTGAGACCACTGAAGCTGAAATCATAATTTTCTTGATCTTCTAATCCTCCCCGAAAATGAAAACGAGTCGGATTGGCATTTTTTGCCCGGTTATCAATTAAAGGACCGCCAGGATAACCGATATTTAGGTATTTGGCAATCTTATCAAATACTTCACCGGCTGCATCGTCACGAGTCCGTCCTAAATGGACATATTTGCCCCAGTCTTGGACCACAGTTAACTCGGTATGTCCTCCTGAAACGATAAGTGAAATGAAAGGCGGGGTAATATCTGGATGATCCAATCGAGAAGCAAAAAGATGTCCTTCCAAATGATTGACAGCGATAAATGGTTTTTGATTGAGGATAGAAAGAGTCTTCCCCATGCATAGTCCCATAAGAAGAGATCCAGTTAATCCTGGACCACGAGTTATTGCGAACAAATCAATTTCTTTAAGAGTAAGATTAGCCTGTTGCAAGGCCTGTTCTAAAGCCGGAATCAAATATTCCAAATGGCGTCGGGATGCGACTTCTGGAACAACTCCACCAAAACGACGATGAATATCGATTTGACTGGATATTACATTGGAGAGGATGGTATACCCATTTTTTATAATAGCGACACAAGTATCGTCGCAACTGGTTTCAATTGCCAAGCAGTACATAACAATCCTTTCTTTTTAACCTTCTTTGCTGATGATTTTTTTCATGATAATAGCATCTTCACCATCACTGTAATATTTTGTTCGAATTCCAATGGCAGTAAAATCCAGTGAACGATAAAGATTTTGGGCAGGGAAATTAGAAACTCTTACCTCAAGAAAAACTTCCTGACAACCCTGATTCAAAATTGAATTCAGAGCATATTGAAGGAATTTTTTCCCCAATCCTTGACGGCGATAATCGGGGTGAATGGCAAAGGTGGTAATGTGGGCTTCTTCGAAAAGATACCAATAACCAATATATCCAATCACTTTTCTCTTAATTCGAAGAACCAGGTAGGTCGCCAGTCGGTTAGTAAATTCACTCATAAAAAGAGAAAAACTCCAGGGTTGGGGGAAAGATTTCTTTTCTATAGCTAAAACTGCTGATAAATGGATTGGTTTCATTTTTTCGATGACATAGGGTTCAGCTGGGAAAGGAGAATTATTCATGTTCAAAGACTCGTGATCCATATAGAGGTCGAGTATTTTCTTCAAAGAATTCGGAATTATTTTTTTGAATAGGAATATCCCGGCTTTCAATTAATTCAATAAGGTTGATGGAATCAGGTTGTGAACTATCAGGGTGAAGGCACTGAAATTGATTGTTTTGAAAAAGGTTATAAAGTTCCTGCCAAGGAGTAATAATCAAAACATCTTTAGAAGAATAAAGCTTTATAATATCTGAATAAGGTCCGATTTGAATTTTGACTTGGTGATCCGGTAGTTTTTGAAAGCCTAGTTTAAATTCTGACCAGAAGACTTCATTTTTCTTATGAAAAATAACTGGAAGAATAATCAAGCCTTTGTGAGGGGTTATTAGTTTACTTCCCTGGTGGGCTAACATCTCCAAAGTGGAAAATCCATATAAGGGACAATTCAAGCTGTATGCCAAAGTTCGGCCGGTGATATTGGCTATTTTTATACCGGTAAAAGAACCAGGACCTCGACCGATAACGATCCGTTCTGGTGGAAAGGTTGAAAAGAATCCCTTTTTCTGTATTTCCTCCAAAGATTGAATCAAAACCCGGGAATGGTCGGTCATGACCTGGGAACGATGCTGATAGATAACTTCAGCACTATTTCCTAAAGTTAAAGTCAGCCAAGGAGTGCTAGTATCCAAGGCTAAAGTATTTGGTATTGTTTGATTATTGTCCATAATTTTGATAAAAGATTTCGATGAGTCGGTTTTTTTCATCGGTAACAGTTAATTTGACTACATAATAAGGAGGAAGAAAATGAGCTAAAAATCGTTCACCCCATTCAATTACAGTAAAGGAATTTGAAGTAAAATATTCCTCGATCCCCAACTGCTCAACCTCCTGCCAGTTTTCAAGACGATAAAAATCCATATGGTTGAGAATGCAAACTGGGCCATGGTATTCATTGATTAAGGCAAAACTTGGACTAATCACTTCCCGGCTGGAAATACCCAGCGCTTCAGCGATTCCCTTGGTAAAATAGGTTTTTCCAGCACCTAGCTGGCCGGATAAGAGAATAGGAACTCCTGGCTGAAAATATTCCTGAGTAAAATGGCTGGCAATTTTCATGGTTTGGTCTTCATTGGATGAAAATAGAGTATCAAGATGAGTCATACCACAATCCGATTTTTAATCCGAATAAAACTACATAAAATTTCGTGAGGAATGGTTTCTGCCCAGGCAGCCATCTCTTCCGCTCGAATTTCATCAGGTCCGTCTGATCCGAGAATTGTAACCAGGTCTCCCCTTTTCACATCAGGGATAGAGGTTACATCTACCATCATTTGATCCATGGAAATTACTCCTAAGCATTTGGCTCGTTGTCCTTTGATTAAAACCTCCATTCGGTTTGAAAGGCGCCGCAAAAGCCCTTGAGCATAGCCGATAGGAATAACTGCCAACCGAGTCGGACGTTCGGTAATACAGGTTCCACCATACCCAATACAACATCCCGATGGAAGGTGTTTTAAAAGTTTAACCCGGCTTTTTATCCTCATCACGGGTGATAAACCAAGTGAACGGACTGGAGAAGGATCCTGGATGGGTGAAACACCAAATAACGCAATTCCTACCCTCACCATATCAAGGTGATAATGTGGGAAAAATAGGAAACCAGCGCTGTTACAGCAATGCTTTTCTAAATTTTGAATTGAAACCTGTTCTGAAAGAAATTTTTTTTGTAAAAAGTTCTGAAAAATTTCAAACTGCCGATGGGTATAGGTAGGATCATTTTCTGAACTGGCAAAATGGGTCATTACTCCCTTTAGATGCAAATAGGGGTGATGACTCATTTGTTTGATGAATGATTCATCCAGTTCTTCCGGAAGAAAGCCCATTCGATACATCCCCGAATCAATTTTTAAATGAAATTCCAGCTCTTGTTGATTCAATTGAACCGCAGATTTCAGTTGATCCCATTCTTCTCGGGAGGAAAGGGCGGGTGTTAAGTGATTTTTAAAAATCCCAGGAATTTCCTGGTTAATGAATCCTCCTAATAAATAGATGGTCCCTTTGATTCCTAATTGACGGAGAGCTTCACCCTCTTGAACGGTAGCAACCCCAAAGCGATTCATGCCCCACTTCTGAAGGAGCAAAACGCTTTCTATACCATGCCCGTATGCGTCAGCTTTGACTACTCCAATTATCCGAGAGGCATTGGGAATACTTAGGTGTTGAAGTATTCGAGTAAAATTGTTATGGAGCGATTGTGAGTCAATCTCCATCCACAATGGGTAATCGATATTCACAATTTTTAACCACCTTTATCGCGTATGGTAGATAAGATGCTAGTTCACTGGCAAGAAGTTGAGGAGACTGTTTTTGATATAAATCAGCTGATAACCCATGGAGAAATACGCCGGTCACGGCACTGATAAACGGAGACCCACCTTGAGCCAAAAAAGCTGCAATAATTCCGGTTAAAACGTCTCCACTTCCAGCAGTAGCAAGATTGGGATTCCCCGTTGGGTTGATAGCAATTTCTCCCTGGGGAGATACAACTATGGTTCCTGGTCCCTTTAAAACGGTAATACAGTTAAAGTATTGAGACAAAGCACAACTCGCGGCGATTCGATTTTCAGCGATTGAAGAAGCCGAGCGGTTAAGGAGACGACCCATTTCGCCTTCGTGAGGAGTAAGAATCCAACCTTGTAAACGATTTTTCCAAAACTCCCGGTTAACAGCAATAGCATTTAAAGCATCGGCATCAATTACACCCTTGATCGGTGATTTTTCAATGACTTTTTCAATAAAATATCTGGATGCTGGAGACGAACCTAATCCGGGACCAATTGCAATTGAGCGGCATTTTCGTTGTAAGATGGCTTCACATATTTCATCGGCATGATGAGGTAAGTACTTCCATTGAGTATTTTTTTTATTGGAAGAAAGAATGGTGCTCACCACTTCAGGTATAGAGGATTTCACTAAAGGTGCCAGTTGATGATTGGTTGCCCAAATAACCATTCCTGCTCCGCTTCGATAGGCGGCTTGACAGGTTAAAAGGCCGGCTCCGGTCATGGCCGGGCTTCCAGCAACCACCATAACAACCCCGGCACTTATCTTATTACTGAGAAAAGCTTTCTCAGGCAAAAAAGGACGAATAAAATCAGGGGTGATCAGAAAACCTTCTTGGGGAACATCTGCCGGTTCTCGATCCAAGGGAATTCCGATATCAGTGAGATGAATTGTTCCACAGTATTCACGAGCAGGAGCTACCACCAAGCCTCTCTTTAGCATTCCAAAAGTAATGGTATGATGAGCTTTAACAGCCCTTCCCATGATTTTACCCCAGGTGACATCGACACCCGAAGGGGCATCAACGGCAATAATCATTGATTCCTTGGCTTTATTGATAGCATCGATTACTTCTTGAAAAACACCTTCAACCTTTTTCGATAATCCAGTACCAAAGAGGGAATCGATAATTAAAGTTCCTTTATCAAAGCGGGGGGGATTTCCTGGGAATACTCTCTGAATGGGTAAACCGATTCGCTGACAGATTTCATAATTAAGAGCAGTATCATTCTTCAGCCGCTCGGGATTTCCTACCAAAAAAATGGTGATAGGCAATAACGGATAACGAAGATTGAGATGGCGGGCAATGACCAATCCGTCTCCTCCATTGTTACCCGGACCACAGACCACTGCTACCTGATTCCAGGATTTATCTATTCCAATTTGTCTAATCTTGTCGACAATATTTCTCCCGGCATTCTCCATGAGCAGCTGAGTCGGGATCCGGTAGGATTCGACTAATCTTTTTTCCAGTTTCTGCATGGATTCGGAAGTAATCAGTTTCACTGTTAGACCTCAGTGTTATCTATGCGCCTTTCCACACCCACCGCTACAGCGACCACCATCTCAGCGGTGTGGGAAAGGGATAGGGATATACTTTCAAATATTTGTTTTAATGATTCCTCGGATAATGAAACCCAAGGCTTTCCAGAAGAGTGATGGAAAACCTGAATCTGTTTCCAGTTTGGATTTAAATCCTTTTGAAGAAAGATTTTCTTAACGGCTTCTTTTATAGCGAAGAGAGAAGCGACTCCTTCAATAAAACGTCGCTCGCTCACGTCACAGTAATATTCCAGCTCAGCTGAAGTGGCAATTCGTTTTACAAACCTTTCTCCACATCGGCTAAGGGTTTTTTTTACTCTCGTGAGATTGATGAGATCGATACCAATGTATATCTTTGGGTTCATCCGGCCTCTTCTTTTTCTTTCTTGGCTTTTTGAATAATACCTTCAGCAATCTGAGCTGGGACTTCCTCATAGTTGGAAAAGGTCATTTTATAAGACCCTCTCCCTTGGGTAATGGAGCGAAGGTCCACTGAATAGCGGAAAATTTCGGCTAAAGGAACATTAGCTCGGATAAGCTGATAGCCATCCTGTGGATCCATCCCCAAGATTCTTCCTCTACGACTGTTGATATCGCCGATAACATCTCCCATAAATTCTTCGGGAACGGTGATTTCAAGGTTCATAATTGGCTCAAGCAAAACCGGATTGCATTCCAGGCATCCCTTTTTCAAAGCCATCGATCCGGCAATTTTAAATGCCATATCCGATGAGTCAACCGGATGGAAAGATCCATCGTAAACGATAACTCGGATATCAATGACCGGATAACCCGCTAAAACGCCTTCCAACATTGCTTCCTGAACGCCCTTTTCCACCGATGGAATATAATTGCGAGGAATGGCTCCACCGACAATTTTATCGACGAATTCAAAACCCTTACCACGGGGAAGGGGTTCAAGTTCCAGCCAACAATGGCCATACTGCCCTCTTCCGCCTGATTGTCTTTTATATTTTCCTTCCACCTTGGTGGTTCCCTTGATGGTTTCCTTATAAGGAACTTTTGGAATGGCCAAACCAACTTCCACTCCAAATTTTCGCTTCATTTTCTCGATTAATACATCGAGATGAATATCCCCATAACCATAGAGAACATCTTCTTTAGTATCAGGGTCACGAACCTCTTTGACGGTAGGGTCTTCTTCCAGCATTCGACTGACTCCTAAGCTGATCTTATCTTCATCACCCCGTCCAAGAGGCTTGATGCTCGATAAATAATTCGCTTCGGGATATTCCAGATTGGCAAAAACGATTGTTTTTTCTTTTTCCGAAAGTGTATCACCAAGATAGATTTCATTGATTTTAGCGATGGCACCCATATCTCCCGGGCCAATTTCGGTTACCGATTCCTGGTTTTTACCTCGTAGGGTTAGTAATTGCCCCACTTTTTCTTCAGTATCACGGGAAGCGTTGAACAAACGGGAATCAGAAGTTAATTTTCCAGAAAAAACCCTTACTAAAGCCAATTTTCCTACATAAGGATCACTGATAATTTTATAAACGTAAGCTGAAAAAGGCTCGGTTTCGTTACATTTTCTTTCAACTTCTTCTTTGGTTTTCGGATTTATTCCTTGGATGGGAGGACGATCAAGAGGCGATGGGGCATAGTGGGATAAAGCATCTCCGAGAAGAGACACTCCTCGATCGGTTAAACCGGACCCACATAACACTGGAAATAGCTTTCTCTGAAGAATCGCTTGGCGAAGAGTTTCTTTAAGGAGCTCGGGTTCGATGGTTTGTCCTTCCAAGTACATATTTAATAACTCATCATTGGTTTCAGCAATATTCTCGACCAGGAAGTCATGAATTTCTTGGGCTTGATTTTGTAGGTCGGCTGGTACGGTGTCTTCCTTAAATGATTTTCCATCAGCTTGGAAATACAATGCTTTCATGGCTAAAATATCGACGACACCCTGAAAATTGCTTTCTTTGCCGATTGGTATGTAAAGAGGAGTTGCTTTAGCCGAGAGTTCACTTTGTATTTCACTTAAAACTTTATCAAAATTGGCACCTTCTCGATCCATTTTGTTGATAAAAAGAAAAACCGGAAGCTGATTTTGTTCTAAATACTTCCAGCTTCGCTCTACACCAACTTCAACACCAGAAACTCCACAAACGGGGATTAACCCACAATCGACTGCACGAAGAGCACCTAAAACATTTCCAACAAAATCTGCGTATCCAGGAGTATCAATCAAATTGATTTTCTTTCCCTGCCATTCAAAAGGGAGTACCGATAGGTCGATTGATATTCCTCTTTTTATTTCTTCTGGTTCCCAATCAGATACCGTGTTTCCTTCCTCAACTTTTCCCTTTCGGGAGATAAGTCCTGAATGATAAAGCAAAGTTTCGGCAAGAGTTGTTTTTCCTGCACCAGCATGTGAAAATAATCCCACGTTTCGAATGTCTTTACTGTCATACTTTTTCAAATTAATTTCCTCCCTTCACCGTCTTATCATTATCAATTGGTTTTATTTCTTCAAGGATAGCACCGGGTATGGTATCTCCTGGTAAGGTTTGCTGGGTGGTGGTAATAGGAATAATTGTTGAATGATTCCACACCTTTTGCCAGCTATATCCTACTTGAGCATAGTTTTCACTTAATAGATAAAACCATAGTGCTACAGCAAAACCGACAGCATACCATTTGGTTTCCCGGTCATGATGATACCAGGTTTTGAATTTTTTCAAGCTTTTTTTGATCAAATTGATAATATCTGATATTTTAATCATATTTTTCGATAGAGAATTCTTAGCATTTTTTTCAAAGTACTCGTCTCAACGTCCCAGGCCATTTTACCCTGAACTGCGATCGATACCTTCCCGGTCGTTTCTGAAACCACCAGAGATAGAGCATCAGTTTGCTCAGTGATGCCTATTCCAGCTCGGTGCCGGGTTCCAACTAATTTTTTAACCTCGGTTTTTTCTGCTAAAGGGAGAATGCACCCGGCAGCAATAATCCGGTTTTCTTTAATAATCACCGCTCCATCGTGCAGTGGTGATTCGGTTAAAAAAATTGAATAAACTAATTCAGAAGAAAAAACAGCATCAATGGCGATACCAGTTTGAAGAAAATCCCGTAAATCATTATTCCTCTCCAATACAACTAAAGCTCCAACTTTCTTACGAGAGAGAGTTTGGCAAGTAATGGTAATTTCATCGATAAACTTAGTCCGATCTTCCTCGCTGTGAAAAAAGAAACGGGAAGTACTATCCGGGCGATGATAAGCCCGATTGACATAGAGACGGCGAAGCTCAGGCTGAAAAACAATAAATGCTCCACCTATATAGGCGACAAGAATAATCTTCCAAATAAAATTAAGCTCTTTTAACCCGGAAAAATTAGCTAAACCGGCAATAACGAATAAGATTAGGAGGAATTTTAAAACCGAATAAAGCGAAGTGCCCTTGGTGATAGAAAACAATCGAAAAGACAAATATAAAATCAGAATAAGTTCGATAGTCCATCGCCAGTGCACAGAAAGATTCAAAAGATAACTCCTCCGCTAACTCATAATCAATGCCAGCAAAGCCTTTTGAGCATGGAGTCGATTTTCGGCTTCATCAATAACTACTGAACGTGGGCCGTCCATAACCTCATCGGTAATTTCCAGATTTCGGTGAGCCGGCATGCAATGGAGAACAATCGCATTGGATCGAGCTTTATCAAGGATATTTTGGTTAACCTGAAGTTTTTGGAAATGACGAATCCTTTCCTCCATTTCACTTTCTTTTCCCATGCTTGCCCAGACATCGGTATAGATAACATCGGCGTCCTGAGCGGCCATCTCCGGATCGGCTTCATAAATTATAGTTGCTCCTGAGTTGCTTCCCTTCTCTTGAGCCCAATCCCAAATTTCGGTTTGTGGTTGATAGTTATTGGGAGAACAGATGGTGAGATTGAGCCCCAAGACTCCAGCTGCTACGAGCCAAGAATGACAGACATTGTTTCCATCGCCAAAATAAGATATTTTTTGACCTTTAAGAGTCCCCTTTTTCTCTAAAATGGTCAATATGTCTCCTAAAATTTGACAAGGATGATGAAGGTCAGAAAGTCCATTAATAATCGGGATTTGAGAATACTTTGCCATCTGGATAAGATTATTATGGCTGAAAGTACGAATCATAATCGCATCAACCATACGGTCAAGGACCATGGCTACATCCTTAATTGCTTCCCGTTTCCCCAAGCCCACTTCTTGGGGACCAATATACATAGCTTTCCCACCCAGTTGATGCATTGCCATTTCAAAAGAAACCCGGGTTCGTAGAGATGGTTTTTCAAAAAGCATGGCCAGGGTTTTTCCAGAAAGGATTTCGATTTTCTCTCCTATCATCCAGCGTCTCTTTAAAACGATTGCCGTTTCTAAAAGGTAATAAATTTCATCAGCTGAATAGTCGGATAGACTTAAGAAATCTCTTCCTTTAAATACCCACCTCATAATACCCATCCTTTCTCATTCAATGTAGCGTTTCTGTACATAGGGCGATAAAAATGCCCGCAGTACAGTTCCATACCCAGCTTGAAACCGGACTAAATCACCAATCCGATAATCATGCTGACTTTCCTCACAATCTAAAACCAAATAATTGCTGGTTGCTCCAATTATTGTAACATTTCTGTCCTCGAAAAATAACTGTGTATCATCAATGTCTTGGAGACCTACTGCAACTAATGCTCGTTTCCGAGGATAGTTTTTTTCACTGGACATCTTACCGGGTCGACCAAAGGCATCAAATCCTCGATCTGATGAGTCAGGTTGCTTGTTTTTTATTTCCACAATTTCAGCTTCGATATGGAAAGCTCCCTGTTGTAGCCAATTGAGATTTCTTTTTCTGCTAATATCACTACCGAAGAGAAAGGCTTCTCCACAACGAATCTGATCCACCGGAGGTGGTTGGGAGCATTCTTCCCAAAGGGAAAAGAAAGTCGTTCCGCCCACTGATATAAAAAGATGAGGATTATGCAGGAATAGCCGAAGTTGATTTCTCAAAGAACTTAATTCCTCAAGAGTTTTTATTTGAGGAAGAACTCCGCTTAAACAAGCCAAAGAAGTTCCAATACCAATAATGGCAATATTATCCAAAGAAACAATCTGGTCAATATTATTCAACACTTCTTCGGGAAGAAATCCCTCTCTTCCATCACCAGTTTCGATAGCAAGGATAACCGATGATTGGGCATGAAATTGTTTGGTTTTCTGAGCAAAGAGGTTGAGAATTTCCAATTGGGAAACCAGGGGAATTATTTGGTTCTCAATAATTACATTGATTTCTTCTTTCATAGGAAGACGGATTAATTGATATTGGGCTTTATGGCCAAAGCGGTCGATCAATTTCAGGAGATTGGATAAATTTGAGTCAGCGAAAGATCGAATTCCGGAGCCATAGAGTAAGTCAGTTATTTTATAATCGGCACAAAATCCTTTGGTGACAGCGACTGGTTTCAGCATCCACTCGGAACATTTTTTTTGAAGGGTTTCGATATTTTGTTTCAGCTTAGATAAATTAATTTCAAGAAGTGGATACAACCCAACCACCACCAAAGTTTTTTTTATTTTTACCGGGAATTTTGGAAAACCAAAAAACACCTGAAACAAAAAGAGCCCCCAGACTTCGGGGGCTCCGATAATTAAAAATATTACCGTTTAGAGAATTGAAAACGAGCCCGTGCTGACCGCTGACCATATTTTTTCCGCTCTTTCATGCGAGGATCGCGAGTTAAAAGTCGGGCTTTTTTTAAGGTTGGTTTTAAATTTTCATCAATTTTGATCAATGATCTGGAAATACCCAATGCCATGGCTCCTGCCTGGCCGCTTAAACCCCCACCTTCTACTATGACGTTAACGTTAAAGCGACTATCACTCCCGGTCAGGGCTAATGGACGGGTAGCTAGTATTTGGAGCACTGGTTGGGGAAAATAATCTTTCAATTCTCTCCCATTAATAACTACTTTGCCACTTCCCAAAGTCAACCATACCTTAGCGATCGATGTTTTTCTTCTCCCGGTTGCGTAATACTTCATATCCATACTCACGTCATTCACTCCTTAGATCAAGAGGAATCGGGTTTTGGGCTGCGTGGGGATGGGAATCGCCAGTGTAAACTTTTAATTTGCTAATAATGCGGTTTCCCAGTTTATGATGGGGAATCATCCCCCATACTGCCTTACGAATCACTTCCTCGGGTTTTCTTTTCATTAAATGCTCCAATGTTTCTACTCGAAAGCCGGAGGGATAACCGGTGTGATGTCGATAAACTTTATTGGAGAGTTTTTTCCCGGTAACCCGGACCTTGTCGGCATTGACGACAATAACGAAATCGCCAGTATCAAGGAAGGGCGTATACATCGACTTGTTCTTCCCTAACAAGATTTTGGCAATTTGGCAGGCCATTCTACCCAGTACTAAATCCTGGGCATCAACGACGTACCACTTTTGTTGAATATTCTTAAATGATGGAATATATGTTTTCGGAACCATAAACACCTTCTCCTCCGCGCATATTAGAACATACGAATTTTAATGAACGTTCCGCCAAATGTCAAGTGCCTATCGATTATATCATAGCCAGTCGATTGATATATCATTTCTTATCTTTTTAAATAATTAAGTTAATAACTCCAATAAATCAATGGTTTTTTCTCTATAGCAAAGGCTTTTATTATAAAGTGATAATTTATAATGTTCTTATTAAGTATTTTTTTTAAACAATTAATATAAATCTGTAATCAACTTGGTTGAATTTTAAAAAACTATTATAGATTATTTCTTTAATAACGAATATCTCATTCCCAATAATAATAGAAAATAAAGAATAGCCGTAGATCTTTTAATTCATAATTTATACTTTACTTCCAATACCTCGCGATTGTATTGCTCTGACAGAAAGAGCCGATAAAAGAATGATACACATAAATATGTCTCGATAGGCGGGCTCTAGCCCTAATAAATTTACACCATTAGTTATTACGGTTAATACAAAACACGCCAAAGCGGTACGATAAACCGATCCAGTTCCACCGGTAAGGAGCGCTCCTCCTAAAATAGGAGCTGCTATTGCTGGCATAAAATAACCCTGTCCCATTGCTGGACGAGCCGATAAAGCTCTACTTGCCAAAATTAATCCAGCTAAACCCGCGAGGGCTCCATTTAAACAAAATAAGATGAGTTTTACCTTTAAAGTTGGAATACCCATTAATCTGGCTGCTCGTTCATTACCACCAGTAGCATAGATCCAGCGTCCAAACTTAGTTTTACTGGCACTTATTGCTGCAATTACGATTACGATAATCATCCAGTAAACTGAGGTAGCGATCCCTCCAAAATACCTACCATAAAATATCTGGGGAATGAGATTATTCTGTAGTAAAACTGCCCGATAATTACATACAATCATAACTATTCCCTGGACTCCTGACATAGTTGCCAAAGAAACTAAAAAAGAAGGGATTCCTAATTTTGTAACAAAAAATCCGTTTACTAATCCAACTAAAAAAGCAGCAAAGATACCGAGAAAGATAAGATAAATTGTATTAGATGGACTAGCGACTGCTGCAACTGCTGCTGACAGTTCTAATACTGAAACAAAAGAAATGTCAATTTCCCCTGCTACGAGTAAAAAATTAATACCAACTGCTAATATGCTTAGTACTGCCATAGTTTCAAAAATTACTCGGAAATTGGTCATGACAAGAAAATGAGGTGTAAGATTGGAAAACAGAATGATAAGACCGATTGCCGCAACACTTAATACAATTGTGTCAATATGATAGACAGATTGTTTAACCGTACGGATGTCCACTAGTTAGCTCCTTTCCCATTTATTACATATAAGTAATGAGCTGGTCACGGCTCATTCCCTTTTCCACATCCACTTCAACTTCAACTTCCCCGTGTTTCAATACGATAATCCTGTCGCACAACCTGAGAGCATCGTCCAAATCATGACCGACGAAAATCATAGGATACAACTCCTTGGATTTTTTGAGGATTTCAAAAAGAATATCGATTGCCTTTTCGGAAAGAGCTGAAGTTGGTTCGTCCAAAAGAATGAGCTTTGGTTTAAAATGCATGGCGCGCGTTATGGCAACCGCTTGTCTTTGACCTCCAGAAAAGTTTGAGATGAGCTCTCTAACATCAAGATCAAATCCAAGTTCTTTCAAGGACTCACTGCTCTCTTTCCACATTTTTTTATAATCGACAAACTTAAATAAGCCACCGAAAACAGACCTTGTTGGTTCTTGCCCAAGAAAAAAATTTTCTGCCATAGTCAAGTGTTCAACAAGAGCGGATTCTTGATATACAGCACCAATGCCCGCATTTGTTGCTTCACGTGGACTCTCAAAGATCACTTCTTTCCCTTCCAACAAGATTTTTCCACTGGTAGGCTTAATAGCACCACGAATAATTTTTATTAATGTTGATTTCCCTGCTCCATTATCTCCCATGATACCCAAAATTTCTTTCTTTTTTAAATAAAAACTCACATTATTTAATGCTTGAATGCGTCCAAAATTTTTACTGATATTCAAACACTCAAGAATTTTCTCTTGCAGGGATTTTTCTTTTTCTAATATTTGAATTGAACTAAAATTATCCATTTCAAGCACCTCTTTACAATGAGAGGTTAATTTTTATAATTATTTTACCTTTACTATTGCAAGTCATATTAATATCATTGAGTAAATATGATATACAAGGAAATAATCTGTTCAGACTTTAATCACTTCCTTGTATATCTTGGTATTAAAAGTGAATAAACAAAGATTAGATAATAATTCAATTATCAGGAGTAAAAACCACTTTCAGGGTTTTATGAGCGTTAAATAATTCAAAAGCTTCACTAGCTGCTTTTTCTTCTAGTGGGTAACGATGAGATACAATTCCTTCAGCGCGGTCATTTCCAATCTTATCTACAATGAAACTAGCAATGTCTTCCCACTCGTTCATATTAAAATACCATGAACCGATATAACTCACTTTTTTTCGAATGAGCTGCTCACTAGGATTGATCGCAATCATTTTTTCACCTGGTTCCCCAATTTGAGAAACAATCCCGTGTTTTCTTGCTATATTGAGGAGAGTATTAATAGCTTCCTCGTTAGCTGAGCAATCTACACTTTTATCAACACCACTGGGGAAATTTTCTTTAACAAATTCTACCGGAGAAACTTTTTTTGGATTACGAACATACTGTGCACCCAAATCTTTTGCCTTATTGAGCCTTTCCTCAACGGGATCAATAGCCAGTACGGTTGCTCCCATATTTACTGCTGCGAGTACACCACTCAGTCCCATGGGTCCTAATCCGGTTATAGCTACTACATCATTGCCACAAACATTCATAGCTTTCATAGTTGAATAAAGGTTTCCTATTGCATCAGTTGAAACTGCACCGGTTACGAAACTCATTTTATCCGGCATAGGAAGGCATGACCTCTCGGCGATTAAAAGGTATTCAGCATCGGCACCATGCATATTAAAACCTAAAACACCTGGATTATTAATACAGAGATTAGGTTCTCCACCACGACAATACTGACAGTGACCGCATCCGACAAAACATATTGTAGCGACCCGATCGCCTTCTTTTAAATTTTTCACACAAGGACCAGCCTTATAAACTACACCACAAGGCTCATGCCCAACGATAAATGTTCCAGCAGGATATCCTGGTATTAGTGGTCGCCCATGGTAAATACTTAAATCACTTGCACAAAGAGCTGATGCTTTAATTTTAATCAGTACCTCGTCTCCTTGAGGATCAGGAATTTCCCATTCTTTAATATGTGCTTCCTTATTTCCCGGTAAATAAACCCCCTTTATTTTCATTAACATCCTCCTTTTATAAAATTATTCGCAATCTTTTTAACTGTTAGGATTAATAAGTGATTCTCAACCAATACTTATTTAATACGGTAAAATCTCGAAGTAATCAAATTAAGTTGCTTAATCAATTTTTTAAAAAGAAAAAGACATTTTTCAATTTTTTGATAATTATTTTTAAAGACCAAAGATATTTTAAAAAATTTGGGATACTGAGGGGGGATTGAACCCCCCTCAAGAGAAATTATTTTAGGAGATCAAGAACATCCTGTGGTAGCTCGCCGGAAGCCCCCCGAGTTGCAGCATTAAAACCATCGACCAGATTGGCTCGAACAATAGGATAAACATTGCTTACAAAATATCCATTCCGAACCTCATCCTTTTTTCCTAACATCCATTTTACAGCTGCTCGAATTGAATTTTCTCCCATTTCGATACAATCTGCCTCACCGCATCCAATAATTGGATGGTTAGGATCAGCGATGTATCTGGCTCCAGTAATTCCTCCTAAATCGGGAGCAGCAACGACTATTTCACCAGCTTTCTTTAGTGCAATTACGGCTTCAGCAGCACCGGTTGCCGGTCCCATCATCCAGGTTCCCCAGACTGCATCGATATCCTGGTTGGCCTGCAACATACCCAAAGCTAAATCATAACTTTCCGATGGATCAGTAAAACCTGCCTCAGCTATAATTTTTATTTCTGGATATTTTGCAAAAGTATCCTTTGCGCCTTTTAGACGCATGACATTGGTCCATTGTTCCAAGGCAAAGTAAATAAGTCCAACTTCACCCTTATAATCCATTGCATAAGCCAAAATCTCTGCTGCTGCTGCACCTTGCCCATAGCCATCTGCATCGACCAAACCAATATAGTTTTCTTCTCCATATAAACCTGCTGGTGTTGTCCAGTTGTGAACTTGTGGGACGCCAGCTTTTGAAAGAGCAACAAAAGATGGACCAAGAGTAACTGCTTCCCAAGCTTGGGCTACAACAAAATTCACAGCGCTTGCCTTTCCGGCTAAAGCATCAATTTGGTCCATCTGCTCGGCAATAGATGCTGATCCCATAAATGCAATAGGTTCTTTGCCTAATTCAGAAAGGATCTTATCCATACCATACTTATTGAGTACTTCGGTTTCGTCAAGGCTAGCACCCATGAAAAAGTATTCTCCAAAGGTTAACTGCTTAGCGGCTTCAATTTCTTCCGGTGTTAGGCTTAAAGCATCAGCACTGAGAACTTTTTCATTATTGGGTCCACCGGGAGTCATTACATTAGCAGCGAGCTTTTCTTGTAATTCTAAAATCCATTCCAAAGGAATTTCTTTGAATTTACTGTTCTCCTCGGCACCAAAAGTAACCATTGATAGAGATCCTAATAGGAATAACACGGTAACTAATAAACAAACCTTTTTTTTCAAAGATAATCTTAGAATATTCATTAATAAACCCTCCTAATTAATAAATTTTACTACTGACATGTTATTATAATTACTAAAAATATGGATTACTTAAAAATTCACCTCCTTGAGTAACTCCGAGATTTAAAACGGTTTATTCTTTATAAAGTGATTACTAAAAAAATTTAGTTTATGGGATGTCTATTGGATATTAGATGAGTAATATATGAGATTGAGGAATTTCTAAATTGTAATTATTCCATCTCGATACTCTATGTTTTAATAATATCTTATCAGAATTTTTATGAAACCAGTTAAATATCACTTTATATATTCCAGCTTTTCCCAACCCAATTAAGGTAATTTTAGACATGATTTAT
>Ga0116184_10000840_pt1 | contig 32543 bp, 27 predicted proteins | sample AD_JPNNA5_MetaG_FD_89886 | JGI IMG/M metagenome (GOLD analysis project Ga0116184, IMG submission 89886) | Active sludge microbial communities of municipal wastewater-treating anaerobic digesters from Japan - AD_JPNNA5_MetaG | ecosystem: Engineered > Bioreactor > Anaerobic > Digestate | place... | reverse complement strand
TTTACTTTTCCACAAAAGTTTTACTTATTATTATGACTATTAAATTTAAATTTTAAATAAGTTATTAATAATTCCAATCCTCTTTACTTACTTTAATTAAAAACTTTATTGCATTAGTGTTTTAGTATATGGTATCATAGATGAAAATTCTTTAGAGGTATACTATGAAATTTTCATGTGAAAAGTCTGTTTTATATAAAGCAATTGCCATTGCTCAGGAAATAATTACGAATAAAAATTTTATTTCTGTAGTATCAAATGTTTATCTTGAACTAAATGATAACAGGCTTACTATTAAAGGCACAAATGTAAAACTTGGACTCATTACATATATTGAAGTTGACGGTCATGAAAATGGTTCCTGTATAGTATTCTGTGAAAAATTTGTAGAAATACTTTCTGCTTTACCTGATGGAGTTATAGAATTTGAAGAAACAGGTAATGTAATTAAAATTAAGCCAGCTTTCAAAAAAGTACAATTTAATATAAAAGTCATCTCAAATGAACAGTTTCCTTCTTTTTCTGAAATTAGTGCAGATAAGTATATTGATATTCCTGCAGAAAAATTTAAAAAGATGATTCGTCTTACTTCGTATGCTGTTTCTGACGATGAGACAAGGTACTTCCTGTCAGGTGTGTATTTCGAATATAAAGATGGTCATCTTATTATGGTAGGTACTGATGGTAAACGTCTTGCTCTCTGTAAAGTAAGATTTGATTTGAATAAAACTTTTAAGGGAGTCATCATACCTCCAAAAACACTTGCTTTTTTCTTAAAATATATACCTAACGAAGGTGTAATAAAGTTTTTTGCTGATGAAAAAAATATTTTTGTTTCTTTTGGAAATATATTTATTACGAGCATTCTTGTTGAAGGTGAATTTCCAAATTATGAAAAAGTTATCCCAGCAAGTCATGAATTTGAAGCAGTAATAAAAAGACAGGATATGTTAGAAGCATTCCGACGAATTTCTATTTTTATAGAAAAAAAATCACGCAAAGCAATAATGACGTTTTCTCCTGAAAAACTTACACTTGTTTCAGAAGAAATGGAACTTGGTACAGCTCGTGAAGAAATAGATTGCTTATATGATGGTGCAGCTATTAGTATTAGTGTTAAAGATTCTCATATTGAAGAGCCTTTAAAGTTTTTTGATACAGAAGATGTGTCAATTAAGTTTAATGCTAACAATAGTGCTATTCTATTATCACCAGTTAATGCTGATGATACTTATTTTAATGTCATCATGCCCATGAATATTGATTGATGCAGTTTGTATCTGTTTCTTTTTTTAACTTTCGTAATCTTGAAACAATAAAAGATTTTAATTGTAATGCAGAAAAGATATTTCTCATAGGAAATAATGGTACCGGAAAAACAAATTTTCTTGATGTTCTTTATACAATTTGTTATGGGTCTTCTTTCAAAGCAAGCGATATTGCAAATGCGCAACACGGAACAAGCAGCTGGAAAATTTCTGCAATAAAGCATACTGATAAACTTGTAGACACTCTTTCTGTTTCATGGGATAAAGAAACGGGAAAGCAATATAGTATCAATGAAAAAAAAGTTCACGATAGAAAAGAATTAATTGAAAAAAACCCAGTCATACTGTTTTCCTATGAAGACTTATCATTTGTAAAAGGCAGTAATGAATCGAGAAGACAGTTTTTAGATCAGACTGCTTCTTTATGTGACAATAGTTATATTGAATGTTTAAGAAATTTTAAAAAACTATTAAAGCTTAAAAACTTTTCTCTAAAAAACCATACGTTAGATTTATTAGATATTTATACGGAACAGTTTTCTGTTTATGCTTTTGAATTAGTACAAAAAAGAAGGCGTATAATCACAGAATTATCTCAAATTTTTTCTGATACTGTTTTTAAAATTACAAATGGAAGCTGTAAACTCTCGCTCCGATACATACCATCATTAGCAGAAGCAAGTATCGATGACTGCAGAATGCAAATTAAAAAAATTAATGGACGAGAATTATCAGCTGGTATGAGTCTTAAAGGACCTCATCGAGATAAAATAGAGTTTATAGACGAAATTGGTGATTTTTCTCTCAGGGCTTCAATGGGACAGCTTCGTGCAATTGCTCTCAGCATGCGCATAGCTCAGTCATTGATATTTTCAAAATTTCATGGTACTAATCCTATTCACCTATATGATGATGTTTTGCTTGAGCTTGACTATGAAAAACGAATACAATTCATACAGTATTTACCTCCAAGTTCACAGTCATTTTTTACATTTTTACCAACAGAACCATACAGGGATTATCTTGATAAAAAAACAATGATTGTTGAGGTAAGTAATGGAAGATTCTTTCATAGAAACAGCATCTGATATTCTTGCGAAACTGCCAATTTTCAGTCAAACTCAGCAAACAGTAGTCCGTGAGCTAGGACGTTTTTATGCTAACTGGAAAAATATAGTAGGAGACAGTTATTATTCTCATACGCGGCCTGCAGATATAAAAAATGGTATACTTATAATCGAAGCGGAACATTCTGGCTGGATTTCGTTGATGCAATTTCATGCTGGATCAATACAAAAAAAAGTTCAGGCAAAATTTCCGGAATTAAGAATTACCGGTGTAGCATTTCGACTTTATAATCAGCTTGATTCAGAAATTCCAAAAAAGAAACAAGAGGAACCGATAGAATCTCATTCAGCTGTTCAAGAGCCACCAAAGGAATTGCACGAAATTTTGGATAAAATTGAGGATAAGAATTTTAAAACACTATTAGAACATGTTTCAATTAGTCTGCTTAAATCATGCAATACAGGAGAAAAAAATGATACATAAACTAGAAGTATATGGTCATGCTGAGGAACTCATACATGCTTCTGCATGTGATTGTGCTCATTGCTCTCAAACAGAGTGTGTAAAAGAAAAAACTATTGCTGTATATTTGAAATTTTGTGAATTGCTTCAAGCTTCCCAATTATCAGAAACAGTAATTCCAGAATTTATTGAAATAAGTGAAGAGTCATTAAAAAAGAATGAAACAGTTCATCAGTTGTTGTCTATGGCTCAGCTTGAGCCTGCAATTTGTCTTGATGGCAAATTGCTCTACTTAGGAGGTTTTAATCCTCAAGGATTACTCAATGAACTAACAAAAAAAATAGGTGAGGGAACACTATGATTGATCAGAGTACTATCGATGGGCTTACTGTAGATACATTCGCTTTACAAGCAAAAATAGCTCAAGATTTACAGGTTCGCATTAGTCAGGTATCGAGTGTCTTTCAGCTTGCTGATGAAGGCTGTACCATTCCGTTTATCAGCAGATACAGAAAAGAGAAAACTGGAAATCTTGATGAGGTTCAAGTTAGAGAAATTTTTTCAAAGCGGGCATCCTATACAAATCTTGAAGAGCGGCGCATAGAAATTATAAAGAGCATCTTTAATCAAGGAAAACTTTCGGATGATCTATTTGAGAATATTAATAAATGTACAACCCTGGTAGAGCTTGAAGAAATATATGCTCCGTACAAAAAGAAAAAGAAAACACGCGGTATGCTCGCAATAGAAAAAGGTCTTGAGCCACTCGCTGAAATTATTCAAACGAAAGACAAACAAGCTGTAGATGAAGTTGCACCGCAATTTATCTGTACAAATGAAGAAAAACCTGAATTAAGTGTAACTAGTGCAGAAGAAGCAATTTATGGTGCAATGGATATAATCGCAGAAAAAATATCACAAAATCCTGAGTACCGTGCCTTTATTAAGCAACATTTTTATAACAATTGCAAACTATACTCAAAAGGCATTGATGATGCGAAAAAAGATACAAGTGTGTATCAAATGTACTGGGATTTCTCTTCTCCACTTAAAGATGTTAAACCACACCATGTGCTTGCTTTAAATCGTGCAGAACGTGAGGGAGAGATTTCTGTAAACCTTGAACCAGATTATGAGACAACACTTACCATGTTTTATGATCAGTTCAATTTAGTTAATTCGTACTATAAAGAAGCAATACAGGATTCTTTTGAAAGGCTTATTGCGCCTTCTGTACTGCGCGAGCTTCGTTCTGATGCAACTGAACATGCAGAGCTTCATAGCATAACCGTATTCAGCACAAACTTAAAGCATTTGCTGCTTACTCCGCCAATTAAAGGAAACAGGGTATTGGGTATAGATCCTGGAATTAGAACAGGTACTAAATGTGCAGCACTCGATGAGACAGGTAAATTTTTAGGATACTTTATTATAAACCAGGAACATAATTTTGAAGCTGGAAAAGAAGCTGTAGCTAAAGCTGTAAAAGAATATGGTATTCAGGTTATTGCAGTAGGAAATGGTACTGGAAGCAGTGACGTTTGTAGACTCGTCAGTGAAGCAATACAGGAAAAACAACTGAATGTGCAGTTTACAATTGTTGATGAGGATGGTGCATCAGTTTACTCGGCAAGTGAAATTGCCCGTGAAGAGTTCCCTGAACTCGATTTAACCATTCGAGGTGCTATTTCAATTGGTAGACGCCTTCAGGATCCGCTTGCTGAGCTGGTTAAAATCGATCCAAAATCAATAGGTGTAGGTCTCTATCAGCACGATGTAAACCAAAAAAATCTAACAGAAAAACTTGATGAAGTTGTTGAGTCTGTCGTAAACAATGTAGGAGTAAATATCAATACAGCAAGCCATGCACTGCTTAAGTATGTGTCAGGTATCAATTCTTTGCTTGCAAAAAAAATTGTAAAGTATCGAGACGAAAAAGGAAAAATAGTTAGCAGAGAAGAGCTAAAAAATATTCCAGGTCTTGGGGATAAAACTTTTGAACAATGTGCTGGATTCCTCAAGATCCCTGAAAGTGAAAATCCCCTTGATAATACATGGGTACACCCCGAAAACTATGCACTCGCATCTGAACTGTATCCGTTAATAAAAGAACAAAAAGAAATTACAAAAGCAATGAAAGATCAGCTTAAAAATAAATATGGTGTAGGGGAAACAACTATAGAAGATATCATTCTGGAACTCAAAAAACCAAATCGCGATCCTCGCGATGAGCTTCCCAAACCGCTCTTACAAACTGGAGTTCTAGTTTTTGAAGATCTTAAAGAAGGAATGATTGTTACAGGAAAAGTAAAAAATGTCGTTGATTTTGGAGCGTTTGTTGATATTGGTATAAAAGAAACGGCATTGGTGCATATTTCTGAAATTTCTGATACCTTTGTAAAAAATCCTCTCGATGTTATTAAAGTCGGAGAAGTAAAGGAATTTAGAATTATCGGGCTCGATACAATTCGTAGAAGAATAAGTCTTTCCTGTAAATCAGTTTCTCGGTTACAGTCTGGACAGGATCGTGCTCAACAGGGAAAAGCTGATACTGACAGTAGTGCTCATAGTGCAAAAAAAGTAGTTACAGTAAAACGAAAACAGACAGAAGGTAATCGTATGCGCACTACTGATACTGATGATGGAAATACTTATAATCCATTTGCGGCATTGCTTAAAAAATAAGTAGCTCAAATAACTCCACTACTATCAAAGGGAGGAGTGCTAAAAAAAAGCGGCCTGGCAAGAGGCCGCTTTTTGCTTTAAGTCATATGCGCTAGATGTATTACCAGCGTCCGCCTGGTTTTTTCATAGGGCGATTCTGCATTGCATTTCGATTGGCATAGAGCTGAGTAAGATCATAATCCTTTCCAGCAACGGTCAGTTTGGTTGCCAAGAAGAACCATGTGTTCTGAGCGTACGGAACTGGTTGTGTATACCCTTCGAGTTTTACCTGTGCGCCTTCTTTAAGCTCACTGATAAAGCCATACAGATATGCTGGTAGGCGGATAAAGTAGGTATCAGTTTTTGTTACAACTGCAGGATGACCCTGAACCAGTGTTAGTTTTCCCTCAATTTTAATTACTTGCTGGTTAGTGTCTGCAGGGAATGTTCCCTGATACATTTGACCACCCATGCCAGGTCCAAAACCCTGAGCTGATACCGAAACAACCACTGCAAGTACTAATGCAGTTAATACGGCTGTCTTTTTCATAGCTGTCTCCTTTAGATAGCAGATTTGGGAAATCTTTTCCCGTGTTTGTAAAGTAAACATAAAATAGGAGATTAATGTAACAGGTTTTTGTGTAAAGAAATGTTTGCTTTGTAAAGTATTGTAAATGCGGTTTAATGCTGTTTTATCACTACAATAGTAGTTTCTTCAGCAATTCCGTATCCGCTTTCACGGATTTGAGGATTTTCTATTTGTATGACATCACCACGTTTTAGTTTAAAAAAACCAAGTTCCTTTGCATGAACATCGGTTTTTGATGCTGAAAGACCAATTCGTCCAGAAGATCCGCAAACAATGTAACGTACTCGTCCAGCCTTGTTTAGTAGCGGTTCTGATACAACAATATAGTTTTCATTTTTATAGAATTGAGATTGTTTGAACATGAGAAACCATGTCATTTTAATAGTATCACGATCAAGTTTATTCGATTGCGCCAGGCGAGCAACCAACGGGGGCATTTCCCAACTAAACTCGTCGTGACAGGTATGTGAAGCACCTGCTTCTATAGCACTGCATAGTGCTTTATTGGGGCAGGGCAGAGAATAGGAAATTGTCTTTTTTTCAAGCAAAAAGTTTCTCAGTGCAATAAGGTTTCTGCTGGTGGCAAGCAGTGCTGGTTCAATCAAGAGAGCAACGCCAGAACTGTTCAGAGCTTTGATAACGAGATTATTAATTTCGTCAAAAGATGAAGCTTGTTTTACTATCAATTCATTCAGACTATGTCCAAAAATAATACAATCAAAGTACACCTGTAGATCGAGTATTGCTGCAATCGAACTCGTAGATACTTTATGAATGGAAAGAGTAAATGGGTAAGCAGCATTAGTAAGTATTATTTCTCCTATGTCCATTGCGTTACGAGATATATCAGCGAGGTAAATAGTAATATGTTTTACTGCAGGATGGTGTTGTGATAAATAATCTAAAAGTGCTGTAGTCATTGGTGCCGGTCCAGAACCAAAATCCAGAATTGTGAGAGTGTGAGCTTTCGGTGAAACAATATCACATTTTGCATCATGAGCTTCTTTGAGACAGTGCTCTATCTGGGTATACGATACTGGCCAGTAGTATGCGAGGTATGCCGATACATAGTGTGGGTCATCCATATACGTTTTTGTAATGAGCGTGCGTTCTCCAGTGAGCCCGCGCTGCAGTGAGAGCACTGCGTGCGCTAGAGCTGAAAAAGGAAAACGTGAGAGCCAGTGGTTACTGATAAATGTAAAATGAGAATAAAGATTATTGGTTTTCATTGTTGTTACTGGTATGGGTTTGCTTTTGCACGTGTTTCTGTGCTAGTTCTTTTATTGCTTCTGCCTGTTCTCTGTTAATATGGAGCAGCTTTTCCAGATAGGTACTATCTGCTTCTGCGACATGTTCAAGAGTTTTTAATTCCTTAAGTAGGTATGCGGTTTTTTTGGGTCCAATGCCCTGAACTTCTGAAAAAATTGAATTCAGTACCGCTTGTTTTCGTTTAATTTGGTTTGTTTTTGTTGCAAACCTATGTGCTTCATCGCGAAGAGCAACGAGCAATTGTAAGCCTGGATTGGTGAGCTCAAGCTGTAACTCAGAGCTATCCTGCATAATAATTGTTTCTTTTTCTTTCGCAAGTCCAATAAGCGGTATATGTAGGTTTAGTGATGATAGAATTTCCTGTGCTGCATGGACCTGACCAATGCCTCCATCTATGACAATTAAATCGGGAAATATACCTTCTTCTTGATTGATGAGTTTCATAAAATGTCGTGCTGTTGCTTCACGGATAGCTTCATAGTCATCAATAGCACCATTGAGCGATCGAATGGTGTACAGTCTATATGATTTTTTATCGGGAACACCGTTTACAAATTGTACAACTGATGCAACAGTATGAGTACCACCAAGTTGAGCTATATCCATACAGATAATAGTTTCTGGAAGTTTAGGAAGTGATAAACTGGCAAGCAATGCATTCATGCCTTCAAAAAAGCCCGTTTCTTTTCTTCTATGCCTGATATCTTCCGCAGCATTGAACTCAGCAAGAGCTCTGCTGGATTCTTCTCGAGATGTTTTGGGTGCTTTGATGCTTACCGAAATTTTATGCTGCTGCATGAAGTATTGTTCGAGAAGTTCTTGACCGGTGATAGACTTCATGATTATGAAAGCAGGTATGGTTTTTGATGCATTGTAATAGGAAATAATAAATTCCTGAATTGCTTCTTCTTCTGGTCCAGCGTACGTTTCTCTAAATAAGTCTCTATTAATCATTTTTCCATTTCTGAATTGAAATACAATAATTGTAAGCAGTGCATGATCTTTTTTCCATGCAATAACATCATGGTTGTCTTCTGAGAAATCCATCACTGGATTTTCAGATTTAAACGTTTCTAAAGAAATAATAATATCGCGATACTGTGCTGCTTTTTCATACTGCATGGCTTGCGATAGCTCATGCATCGTTTGTGTTAGGTTTTTAATAAGTGTTTCTGTTTTACCTTCTAATAAGAGTTTTGCCTGTTCAATAAAGTGCATGTATGCTTCCTGTGTAATTTTTCTAGCACAGGGAGCCGAGCATTTCCCGATATGGTAATACAGACAGGGAGTTTCACGTTTTCGCATTACTTTACAGTATCGTAGAGGAAACAGTTTCTTGATAATGCTGATATAGCGGTCAATAATATCAGCGCTCGGAAAGGGTCCATAGTACTGTCCCCCATCTTTAATAATAGTTCTGGTTCTAAAAATACGAGGATAGGGCTCATTGGTTATTTTGATTGAAGGATATGTTTTACCATCTTTGAGATTAACATTATAGCGAGGTGCATACTGCTTTATTAGATTATTTTCCAATAAAAGGGCATCATATTCATTTTCTGTTTGAATCCATTCAATAGTTGTGGCATGTTTTAGTATGAAACGAACTTTATAAGGGCTTTTCGATGAAAAATATGACAATAGTCTATTTTTAAGTGATACAGCTTTGCCAATATAGAGAATAGTCCCCTCATTATCCTTCCAGAGGTATACACCAGGACTTTGTGGAGCTGATAATGCAATGCGTTTTAATGTTTCAATTGAATCCATAGCTTAAACTTATCTGTACAGCACTACGCTGTTTTTGCCGATACATACCATATACTATAATAATAAAAAAACATACTATAGATACAAGATTTAAAAAGATAAGAAAATGGTGTAAACTATCCTAAAGATTATAGGGTATAGAGGGAGTACTAACCACTGATGAGAAAAATTATTATAGTTGCGGTATCTTTTTTTCTTATTTTTTCATTCTTATTTGCACAAGATACACTTTTAGTCCTCAATGCCGCAACAGTAATTCCATCTTCTCCTGTTGGATGGACTTTTATTAACACGCAAGCCTTATCCAATGGCGATTTACTATTAGAATCAAAAGATACAAGTCATGTATATACAACCGATCTTTTATTGGATTTTGAAGAAGAACCTTTATCTGATACGGTAAAAAAGTGGAGGGTTACAAGAGAAGGACTGTTGCAATTATCACCACAGGAAAAAAAGTTTGGCAACCGAAGCCTCTATGTAAAAGCACCAAACGGAAAAATTACACTGAATCCACTTGCTAGCACAATATTTTCACCTAATACAGTTTTAGAAAGTTTTTCTTTAGATTTTTGGATAAAACCTCAACTTGCTGCAAATGGGGAAATCATATTTTTTTGGAAAGGTTCACGACAGTTTGGTAAAAATTGGTACACCCAACAGATTTCTGGAATAGTGTTGCAAAATAAGCTGAGAATCAATTTTATTAATATTTTTTTTAATGAGAGCAAAGAACAAGTTATCAATCTTGCAGCACTAACTCCAATTACCCCTGATGTATGGGCGCACTATTTAGTATCGTACAATTCTGAAAATGGATTACTTCAGCTCATAAAAGATGGCAAACCAGAAGCGATTGTATATTTAACAGCAAACGGCAAAGAGAACGGGAAGCTTTTCACTGGATTGATGGGTACTACAATTAATTTTGATCTTGCCCCAAATTTTACAGGTTTTATCGATAATTTTCGAATAACTGAAGGTGTATTGGAACAGGTTTCAGAAAAGCGATATCCTCTTGATGGTGGTATAGCTATTTCACCAATAATTGATTTAGGATCAAAGGATAGCCGTGTCGCAACAATAAAGCCAACCATTGTTGGTGATTCAAAACAACAAGTTGTAATAAGCTATCGCTTAGCAAATAGTGCACAAGCCTGGACCGATGCAGATTGGAAAATGCTCACTCGAGACAATTATAAAAATGATACTGGCAGGTACCTTCAGCTTAAGTATGAGCTTTTTCCTGATCCAGCAGGTATGACCAGTCCAATTATTAAACAGACAGAAATTGTTTATGAACAAAATCGACTGCCATTGCCGCCAAAAAATTTAACAGCTGTTGCTGGTAATGGTACAATAAAGCTGTATTGGACACCTTCGAATGAACCAGATGTGAAAGGTTACGTAATCTACTATGGAAAAGAATCCGGAAAGTATTTTGGTACCGATGCAAAAGAGGGAAAAAGTCCTATAATTATTAAAGGAGCAAATATTTCAAGTTTTGCATTAACTAATTTAACTAATGGAAGCTTGTATTTTATTTGCATTGCAGCGTTTGATGATGAAACAGCTGTACAGATAGGGGAATTTTCGCAAGAAGTCACTGCAAGACCCATGAGGATAGCGCCATGAGCAGAAAAACGGCAAACTATGAAACATTAATAAAAAAAGCCCAGAATGCAATCCAGTTCAGAGATTTTGAAATAGCTGAACAAGTTTTACGCAAATTAATTGTTGAGGATCCAACAAATATTGAACCTCGTTTGTTGTTAGGTACAGCATATTTTAGAAATAATCAGCTCAAAGAAGCTCTTGCAACATTTAGTAAAATATTAGAATTAGATTCAAAAAATGTACGTGCACTTGAAGGTATTGGTACGGTATATCTTAGACTCAATAAAGTTTCTGATGCATTTTCAGCATTTGAACAAGCAATAGAATATGCACCTACAGATGCAGAATTGCTGTTTGGCATGGGTAATGTACACAAAGCATTGAAAGATTATAAAAAAGCAGAAATGGCTTATTCAAAAGCACTAGAACTGAATCCTCACCATGTTATGGCTTACAATAATTTAGGCACAACATATATGCTTATGGATGATACGCAAAAGGCAATACAAATATTTAAAAAAGGTCTTTCGATAGATCCAAACTATCCATCATTCCATTTAAATCTGGGAATGATTTATGAAAAAGCAGAGGATTATAAAAATGCTTTACGGGAATTTGAACTGGCAGTCAAAGCAAGGCCGGGCTGGATTGAGGCAATGCAGCATTATGGTACTTGTTATATACAGTTGGGGGAAAATAAAAAAGCATTAGAGGTGTTTAATCAAATTTTAACTATAGAACCATTAAATGCTGCAGCTCGTAATAATATTGGTCAAGTTTATGCAAAGCTAGGCAAACTGGATGAATCATTACGCTGGTACAGAAAAGCACTGGAAGTCGATCCTTCGTATATAAAATCAGCTGCTAATATCGAATATTTGCTTGAGCAAAGCGGTAAGCCAATTGAAGCGCTTGATGAAATAAAAGCACTGGTAGAACTTATTCCTACTAACGTTCCTTTACATCTTTTTTATGTAAAATCACTTCGTTTTAAAGGTAAAATAGATGAAGCTTTCGAAGAAATAAAGAAGCTAATGAAAAAAGATGGGAAGAACGTCTCGGTACTACAGGAATATGTGGTTATTTTGCTAGAGCTTAAGGATTACAAGCAGTTAAAATCGGTATTAAAGAACTTAATCAATCTTGATTCAGAAAATCCTGAGTGGTTTATCCAGTATGCAGATATTTGCATAAAAAATAATGAAGCAAGCCATGCTGAAGAAACAATAAAACATGGCTTAGAAAGATTTCCATTGAATAAACAGTTATTACTCAACTTAGCTCGTGCGTATAATGTACAGGGGAAATATGATGATGCTAAAAAGATATTATTAGCACTGTTAGCAAGAGATGAAAAATTTGCTGAAGCATGGTACGAACTTTCTGTTGCATATCAGAAGCTGGGACAAATTGATGACGCAGTTCAGGCTGCAGAAAAAGTTATGAGCCTGGTTGATACACTTGAGAATAGAGAAATAATAGATCGACTTAACAAATCGCTGTCAATGTATGAAAACGCTGTTTCATCATTTTCTGAAAGTATGAAGGAGCAATGGGAAAAGAACATCAACAAACTTAAAGAGCATCTCAATGCTCCGGTAGAAGATGCATCAGCAAAAGCAACTAAAGAATATGAAGAGCTCATGGCATTGCTCCGATCGGAATATATTCCTGTTGATGAATCTGATGAACTGCTGGTGCTTGATGAGCATGAAGAAGTATTTGAGACCGATGAGCCAATTATTCAAACAGAAGAAGAGGAAGAGGAAATACAGAGTTTTGAGGGGCAATTGCTCAATGGAATGGAGCGTGAACCAGAGTATCCTGCTGGTTCAAGAGGTACAGGAGCGGAAAGTAATTCTTCTGAAACAGGCATGAATAAAGATCAACGCAAGCCAGATGAAACACTGGATACTAAACAGCCCTATCAGGAACCATACAATCAGCGAGGGATGGAGAATCAAAATCAGCAGCCTTTCCCGCAACAAGCTCAACCAAGTATGGCACAACCACAGCCTCCTCTGTACCCGCAGTATCCGCAATTTCCACAGTATCCACAATATCCGCAGCAGGCACCGATTATTATTTCTGCCCCTCAACCGCAAATGAATGCACAATCACCTATTCCTGGTAGTACAGCAGCTCAGGAAAAACCGTATCAGCCTGATAGCAGTGGTGGAAATGAAAAAGGTGCTAGCAGTGAATCTTTGGAGCAGGGATTGCATCATGAACCTTATCCACCAGAACCAATCGATTTATCTCAACCGCAACCAGAACCACTGCTGGAAGATGATGCAGATCTTGAATTAATTCCAGAAGACCTTATGGATGTACCACTCGATGAAAGTAACTTACTTGATGAAGCAGAAGCAATTGAGGATGTTCCAGAATACACAGAAGATAACTTGCTACAATCTGAACTTGATGAAGATTTGGAAACAATTCCGGACTCACTGCAAGAAGCGCTCGAAATGCCTGATGTAGTCGAACCTGATGTGGAGGAACCGCTTCTGGAAGACAAAGAAGCATTAACAGATGGAGAACAGCTGCTTGAAACATCGGAAGATTTTCCAGAGTATATCGAAGAACAGGAACCTGTTGAAACCGAACCTGATTTTGAGGTAGAGCTTGGACCAGATGAGTTTGAACAACCTTCAGTTGATCGAGAAATCCCCGGAAGTGATGAAGTTAGTATCGAAGAAGTGCCGGAAGATTTTTTGCAGGAAGCAGAAGAATCACAAGAACTGCAAACGTTGCAAGAACCAACTACAGAAGAATCATCTGTTTCACCAACGTTCTCCAATGCGGGTGATGCACAAGAAAAAATGCCAGAATCAAACGTGCCAGAGCCGAAAAATACCAGACAAGCTCAAAAAGCTTCTTTTAGTATTATCAGTGATGAAGTAGAGCGCCTTTTTGTTTATTTAAAATCATTAACAGAATGTCTCCCGGAAGAAAAGAGGCATGTGTTACAAGAGAGCGGGGTAGCTCAAAAGTTAGATACCCTCATTCAAAATATCGATATATACAAAAAGGTAAACACTCAAGAAAAAACAGTTATTGAGGGCGTTGAAGTATCTAATCGGCTAGCAAAATTGATTGATCGGATGAGGGAGGAAAAAAATAGTGGCAAGTGATTTTTACCAGAATAAAATAAAAAATTACATTATGCAAATGCCAAGCCTACCGACAAGTGTAACCAAAGTAATAGAAGTCTGCAATAATCCAAAAACAAGTCCGGTAGACCTTGATAAAGTAATCTCATTGGATCCTGTCTTAATGGGTAGAGTAATTAAGCTCATTAATTCTGCATATTATGGCGTACAAAATAAAATTACTAATTTAGTACGTGCAATCATCATGCTGGGGCTCAATACTGTTAAAAATCTTGCGTTAAGTACCGCAGTACTCGATAAACTTTCTGATAAGAGCTCTTTTAAAGCACTCAATATGGAAGGGTTTTGGCGGCATTCCTTATGTACAGGTGTGGTAGCTAAACTGATTGCTAAAGAGAGAAAAATTGATAACAAACAGCTCGATGAATATTTTGCTGCAGGACTCTTGCACGATATTGGAAAAATTCCTCTCAATAACATTGTGAGTGATGATTTTATTAAAGCGATGGCTATAGCTGATAGTGAAAAAATTCCCTTGTACCTAGCTGAAAAGCGCACATTTGATATGGATCACACGGATGTTGGCGGACTCATAATCGAAGCATGGCGTTTAAGTGGTGCAATAGCTGATACAATTCGGTATCACCATAGTTTGGAATTATACGAAGGTGAATATAAAGATATTATTATGACCGTTATTGTTGCAGATAATTATGCAAATAAAAACGGTATAGGTTTTTCAGGTTGCTTGTATCCTGAAAAAGTTCCGTCAGAATATTGGAATGCATTAGCAATACCTAAAGAGTGGCTGCATCAGATCGATGATATAGTTAATTCGGAAATCGAAAAGGCTTCTATCTTCTTAAAAATCAAGGAATAATACATGTTTTCAGTGAAGATATGGGGAGACAGAGGTTCCATGCCTGTCCCTGGTCAGGATACTGTGCTATTTGGTGGCAATACTTCGTGTCTTGAAGTTCGATGTGATAAGCGAATCATAATTATTGATGCTGGTTCAGGTATACGGCCTCTTGGTGATTCTTTAGTAAAAAATGAATTAAAAAATGGACCGATTAGGGCGGATATTTTTCTAACGCATACTCATTGGGATCATATCATGGGATTTCCCATGTTTACTCCAATTTATATACCAGGGACAGTTTTGACAATTCATGGACCCGTGAGCTTTGAAGATGAACCGTTGGAAAAAGTCATTGGAACACAGCTTTCATATCGGTACTGGCCTGTACGTCATGATGAGTTATCATCCTCTATAAAATATAAAAGCCTTCAGGAAACTAAATTAGATCTGGATGATGGCATTACTGTTATTACAAAATACTTAAACCATCCCGTATTGTGTCTTGGGTATCGAATTGAGTATAAGGGAAAGGCACTTGTTACCATTTATGACCATGAGCCTTACAGAAATGTATTTCCTACAGATCCATCTCAACCCGACTATGATCCGGAAATTGCAAGAGAGGGTGAAGAAACTGCAAAAGAAGAAAATGCAAAAATACTTGCATTTATGAATAATGCTGATATCTGCATACACGATAGTCAGTACACGGCAAAAGAGTATGTTTCAAGCAAAATCGGGTGGGGGCATAGTTCGTATGAATATGCAATCAATGCAGCATATAAAGCTAAAGTAAAAAACCTTGTTCTGTTTCACCATGATCCACAGAGGACGGATACTGAACTGCAAGAACTTGAACTATTTTATTCCACAAAAATAAATGCTAAAACAACACTTCATCTTGAAATGGCACGGGAAGGAAAGCTATACTACCTTGAGCCATAGATAGTTTGGATCAAGGGAGTACAATAGTGGCTAATCGTTTTTGGTCTGCGATCAAAAGGGGCATTTATAGCGGTTTTAGTACGGTGCTTTTTCTTTTTAAAGTAATGATTCCAGTTAGTTTAGCTGTATTTTTATTAAACTGGTTTAAGGTTATACCTGTCATTGCTGTTATTTTAGAACCATTTATGAAGCTATTTGGTCTTCCTGGTGAAGCAGCACTGGTGTTTATCAGTTCTATTTTGTTAAATATCTACAGTGCAATTGCTGTAATGAAAACATTGTCTCTATCATTGCATGATATCATCATACTAGCACTGATGTGTCTAACTGCACACAACATGATTGTAGAGACTATTGTAATGAAAAAAACAGGTTCTTCTGCACTGAAAATGGTTTTTTTACGCATCGGCATGGCATTGCTCACAGCATTTATTCTAAACCTTGTACTGCCACCTCAATTTTCTGCAATACGAACCGTGACAGAAACAGCAGCAACTGGATCTGTGAGTTTTATACAGGCATTGCAATCGTGGGCGATGTCATTACTGCAATTGATAAAGAAAATTGTGTTGCTTGTTTTTAGCATAATGATACTCCAGGAAATACTCAAAGAGTTTGCTATAGCCGAAAAACTCTCGCGACTCTTTGCTCCACTTATGCGTATGTTTGGATTGAGCAAAGAAACTTCAATCCTCTGGATACTGGTTAACACAGTGGGGTACGCATATGGGGCAGGAATTATTATTAAGAGTGTAGAAGAAGGTACCATGACCCGCACTGATGCAGATTTGTTTAATCACCATGCGGGGATGATGCACAGTTTGTTGGAAGATACCTTTTTATTCTTAGTCATCGGTGTACCATTATTTTGGTTGGTTATACCACGAATTATATTAGCTATGATTGTTGTATGGCTGGAACGATTACGGCGTGTATATGTAAAAAATATGTTTAAAGCAGGAATTCATTAATCCAGGCATACTATCCAGCATTATATTCCTTGAAAACGCAGCCATGTTGCAATTAGTTTGCTTAAACTGAATACGTTGATAAGTTCAAGTATTACTAATACAGAAAAAAATCCAAGAATAACCCATTGAGCAATTGTTGGCTTTGTTTTTGCAGTAAGCAATTTGATTACAACAATGATTACTGGAATAAGCAACAGTGCGCTGTCAATAAGCTTTGAAGCAACAGGATATGTGTAAAGGAATGAGTTTAGTGAGAATGATAACTGCATAACTAGAACGGTGAGTTTTTGAAGACTACCAGAAAGCATGAGAATGCCCAGAACAATTAAAAATACAGCAGATAATAGTTTTATGAGTTTCATGTTTTTTAATAAAAACTTAAAGAGATGATTTATCTTTTCAAAAAAGAAAGCAGTTAGTAAAAATGGAACAGCAAGCCCAAGAGAATATAACAGGAGAGCAATGGTTCCAACCACGATTGATTGATTTCTTGAAACTAAAAGTAAGATAGAAGCGAGCATTGGTCCAACGCAGGGTGTCCAGCCTGCTCCAAATGCCATTCCAATGAGCAGAGCGCTAAATGGAGATGAGGCGGGCTTAGTTATATGAATGCGTGCTTCGTAGTTTAAAAATGGGATGAAGTTAAAAGCAATATTAATGCCAAACAGTATTACTACAATTCCTGCAATAGTGCTAAGAATCATAAAGGTTGAACCAGTTGTGAGCATTCCTGAACCAGAAAAAAGTATGCCTAACACTGTAAATACCACACTAAATCCGGTAATAAAATAAAATGTGCGAAGTATCAGTTTTTTCCGGTGTGTAGTTGAATCTGATTTCAGTTCATCCCAGGTAATACCGCCAATGAGTGCAATATAGGCAGGAATGAGTGGCAAAATGCACGGCGAAAGGAAGCTGAGAAGACCAGCAAAAAAAGCACTGATACTAGTTAATAAATTCATTAGTTTACTCTTTGCTCAAACGTTCTATGAGTTTCATAAACTCTTTTCCGTCGTATGCACGAGAACCAATTGTACCTGCAAGAACTCGTCCCTTCTTATCAATAATGTAGGTTGTAGGTATACCGCGAGATGCGAGCTGTGCACCCAGGTTAGTGGAAGGATCAAGAAATACAGGAAAACTATAGTTGTTTTCTTTAATAAAAGAGCTAACCGTAGAAGAATTTTCACCAGTACTTACAGCCAAAATGATAAAATTTTCAGAGAGTTTTGCATCATGAAGCTTTTGTATTGTGGGCATTTCCATTCTACAGGGTGGACACCAGGTTGCCCAAATGTTCAAGAGAACTATTTTTCCTGCAAAATCATCGATAGTGTATTGCTTATTAGCAAAGTCATAAAAAGCAATTTTAGGAAAGGTAGTGTAGTTTCTAAACACAGAGAAGCCTAAGCGTTCAAATTCTGCAAAGTACCAATCTGAACTTTGTGCAGAGGAGTTCTGCAATGCGGGGGCAGTGGTATTCTCAGCAGCATCTGCAGGTTTAGCTTTGTTACAGGTAATGAGCAGGAGTGTCCCTGCTATTATAAGCACAAGAGCGTTAATACGTTTCATATACATATCCTTATATATAGTATATCCTATATTATACTAAATATAGTTCCCAGCGTAAAGTGAGTATAAAATATACTTTTAAATTGCATAAGCCATATCGAGATCACCAGTCCAGGCAGCATAGAGAACTTTGTATAATTCTTGATCGGTAAAAGCGCGCGGACTTTTGGGACGCATTCGGTAGGTACACGCATCCGCATGTACTGCCTGTAAATCTTTTTCTGAAAGAGCCAGTTCTTTGAGGCTCATAGGAATTTGTAAGGCAGAGCGAAGTGCCAGTATGCCTTCAATGAGCTTTTCAGGACTTTCATACTGATAGGTTTTATCTGCAATAATAGAACAGGCGTTCAAGCCAGCTAATTTATCTGTAAGTTGATGTTTCATCGCAGCAAATACATACGGAAGCATTATTGCATTTGCAACACCATGGGCAATACCAAACAGTGCTCCAAGCGGATGTGCAAAACCATGGACCATACCGAGACCTGTGTTTGCAAATGCCATACCTGCTGTCGAACTCGCATAAGCCATAGCAGAACGAGCTTGTATATTGTCTGGTTCACAATAGGCTTTAAGAAGATTTGTTCCAATAAGATTTATATTGACAGCATTGATACTGTCTGAAACAGGGTTAGCACCGAGTGAAAACCATGATTCAAGAACGTGCGTTAATGCATCGAGGCCAGTCGCAGCTGTTATAGGAGCGGGCATGCTGATATGCAATTCAGGATCAATAATACTGAGGTGGGGAAAATAAGAGGGGTGAGAGAGACCTATTTTTCTTTTACTTACTGGGTCTGTGGTAACTGCAGCTGCACTCATCTCTGAGCCGGTACCGGCTGTAGTAGGAATTGTAATTACTGGCAATGCTGGTTTTTGAGGAGTTTGTTTTACTAAAACATATTCCATGATATCGGTATTATTACTCGCCATAAGTGCAGCACTTTTAGCGCAATCAATAGGACTACCACCGCCATATGCAATTACAGCATCATGCTTGTTTTTTAAAATTTGCGCTGCTGCTTCACGTACCATGTCAGCAGTAGGATCTGGTTTAACATTACTGAATACCGAGTAAGAATAGCCATTCCGGTTTAAAATATCGAGCAGTTTTAAAAAACCAGCTGAGCTTTTAGTTGCACTGCTTCCGGTTACAACAAGAAAAGATTTAAACTTATAGTTTGAGAGTTGTTTATCAAGCTCATTGATCATACCGGGACCAAACACTACTTTTGTCGGGCAGTAAAAGCTAAATGGATTCATATATTCTCCTCTATGCGATATGGCATGCTGTTTATAGCAAGTATAATTATATTTTAATAAAAATAAAACAGGAGCTTTTTACTCCTGTTTTAAGATTATTAAAAATAGTTTGAGTTTTGTATTACAGCAGTTAAGCGATACTAGCTATCCATGCTTGAACCAAAAAAATCATTATCATTGTCAAACATACCTGTGCCACCGTTTCTCAGATTATATAAAAGTTCAGCATAGCGGAACAGAGCTACTTTTTTTTCAAAAGCAGCTGCTTCACTTGTTATACGTCGTATAAAATCACCGACAGTCAATCCTGGAGCTAACAAAGCTTTTTCTGCACTGGTATTTTTTATATAATCCTCGAGGAGCAGCATGCGGTAATAAATACGTTCAAAGATAACCAGTGTTTTTCGAATTTCTAATAAGTGCCCGATTATTTCTTTTTTATCGCGTAAAGTTTCAGGACTGTTTGGATTTATTGTAGCACGTTCAGCATCTTCTTTAATCCATTTAGTGAGTATTGGACTTTTCTGAAGTAGTTCGAATGCATTGTTAAAACGTTTCGAGAGTTCGTCGTATTTATCTTTATAGAATTTTAATGCTTTAGCAGGGTTGGCTCGAAAAGCTTCGATATCATCTGTCCACCATTTTGCAGCGAATGTCTCATAGTTAGACACTGCTACAGCAACCTTTTTGAAGCGTTCACCGAACTTTTTTTCTACTGATTGGCCTTTACTAATTACTGTACTCTCGCCATCTTCCGAACATTCGACGGCTCCTTCGGTACAATAAACGAGGATACCTCCCGTTGGTGAGGAAACAACACCAAATTCCGTACCACGAACGCCCATGACAGCGGTGTCAGTAGCGATGGAAAAACTCGGATTACCAGAAATTTTTGCAAGCTTTGATTGGATTTGTCCAGCCAGTACTTCAATGATTGTTTTAGGGGCGTTAGCATCCTGCTTAATGCGTAAGTAGGCTGATGTTTTAGGTTTAATGGTAATAGTGCCCCGCATACCGGTTTTTTTATCAAGCTGAATAATAACCGTTCCATCATTCCCAGTTTTAATAAAATCATCGATAAAGATAGTATCACCGGGATTTATATTGGTTATCACTTTGTTTGCCCTGGTAACCGATATTGTACCTTCTACAAAATCTATGGTACCAAAAATGGGGGATTTGGGTTGCTGTGCAAATATTGTGGTTACAAAAAGAATAAAAAAAACTATAAAAAAATTCCTTTTCATGTACAATTCCTTTCATGTGAGGGTATAATTAATTTCTATTATAACGCATTTGTATTGAAAAAAAATGAAATAGTAGGTTATTGATTTTGTTTATTGAAAATTTATACAATATACATAATACTTGTTATGTGAATATTCTAGAACTCACAGGGAAAAAAGTACGTACGTCTATATATTCTCTGCTCTATGCTTTGGGTTTCTTCTATAATGTACTCAAAGCTATAGGCGGTTTTTTTAAAAAGCGTCAAGTAGGCTATAAAGTACTCGTTATGCAGATCCTCTTTACCGGTTTTGAAGCTTTAATAATCAATGTGGTGATGGCAATTGCAATTGGTGCTGCCGTAATAATTATTGGAACCGGGTTTTTGCCGCAATTCGGACAGACTAAACTCATGTACCAGATTCTCATTTTGATAATTACCCGTGAACTTGGACCCCTCTTAACAGCATTTGTAGTAACTGCGCGTTCTGGTACAGCTATTGCAACAGAACTTGGCACTATGGTTGTAAATAATGAAATAGAAGCCTATATAGCTTCTGGTATTAATCCCATTTCATATCTTGCTGTACCCCGCTTAATTGGTGTTACAGTTTCAATGCTTGTTTTAACAATTTATTTCAATATATTTGGACTTCTTGGTTCTTTTACCGTTGTACAGCTCTTTAAAGCAATTCCTATCAGGGAATACTTAAGCAATCTCATGCAAGTTTTGCAACTTAAAGATATTTTTCTTGGTATGCTTAAAGCGTTGATATTCGGAATGATTATTGCTGTTATGTCGATGTTTCAGGGTTTTTCGGTTAACAGGGCTAGCACAGAAATTCCTGTAGCTGGGATAAAAGCTGTTGGCTCTTGCATTGTTCTAATTGTAATAGCAGATGTATTTGTAACGGTAATACAGTATGTCGGATAACACAGCAACACTTACAATACCAGCAGTCACTCTCGAAAGAGTTTCCTTTTCAATTGATGATAATCAAATTCTTTCAGATGTTTCATTTAAACAACCAGTTGGCGCCTGTACATGCATTATTGGGGGAACAGGGTGCGGTAAATCAACAGTGCTTAAAATAGCAGGAGGATTAATTGTTCCAGAGAGCGGAGCTGTACTTATACACGGAAAGAACATTTTTTGGTTTTCAGAAAAACAGGAAGAAGCACTAAGAAAAGTAACGGGATTTGTATTTCAAAATGGAGCGCTATGGCAAAACACGAGTGTATTTAACAATGTTGCTCTGCCACTACAGGTACATTTTCCAGAACTGCCTCAAAACGAGGTACAAAAAAGGGTCAGAGCATTGGTAGAAGAGCTCGGCTATTATGAGACACTTACGGTTCGGCCTGCAGAGCTTTCTGTGGGCGAACAGAAGCTCATTGCTATAGCTCGTGCTCTAATTACCGATCCAGAAATTGTTTTTATGGATGATCCGACAGCAAATCTTGACGATGATAGTATAGAGCATGTTTATAATAAAATAACAAAATTGAGAAAACGTGGCGTCACATTGCTTATTGCAACAAATAATGAGGAATTACTCTACCGTTTTGCTGATTATATAGGAGTTATGAAACTTGGGAAACTTGAAATATTTGGTTGTTATGAAGACGTAATAGAAAATACTGCAGTATCTATGAAAGGTACACTGCAACGCTTAAAGCGCCGAGGAAGGCGTGTCTGTGAAGAAGAAATAATAGGCGATGGTTCTGAAATGTCAAACCGGAGTGATGTATGAAATTTAAGATTAAATTTGCTGACCAAATAGTGGGTTTGTTTATAATTCTCTCTTTAGTATTTCTTGGTGTTATTGTAATTTTGCTAGGTGTAAATCAACGCTGGTTTGCAAAAAATTACTATTTTAAAACTGTTTTTACTTCTGCTGGCAATATTGCAGAAGGAACACCAATTCTCATGAAAGGTTTTCAGGTTGGAAAAATTAGCAAAATACGGCTCAATGAAACAAACACTGTTGATGTAGATTTTTATATATATGATACTTACTATGAAAAGGTTAAGGAGTATTCACTTTTAGAATTATCTGTATCTCCAATTGGCCTTGGAACACAACTTTTGTTTCTCCCAGGAAAAGGTGATAAACTGCTTGAAGAAGGTTCGTTTATTTATCTTTCGGATACGCCCGAAGGTCAGGCTTACATTGAACAGGGTTTAGTGGATGTGCCTATTAAAGATGATACAATAACAAGGCTACTCTCAAATATAAATCCTTTACTTGAAAATGTAAATAAAACAGTTATAACCGTAAATAGAACACTTACCGAGATAAATAGAGCGCTTGCCGGACAAAGTACAGGACCGCTTGGAAATATTGTAAATGATATTCAGAATACAACTCATCAGTTTCCTGAAATGATGGACAATGTCAATGGTGTTATAGCTGATGTTCAATCAAGAACAAGCCAGCTTATCGATCAAGTAAACACACTGGTTGCATCACTCAATGTAATAACTGGAAATTTTGAAGCAACGAGCGAAGCTTTGCGTGATCCGACTGGGCTCATACCAAAGCTGCTTGGTGATAAAAATAATACATTATTAACAAGAATTAACAGTATAACAGCTGAAATTGAAAAGAGTGTTAAAAACCTTCAATATATTATTTCCAGTCTCAATGCAGAAGTTCCTAAAATTGCTACAGTACTTAATGAAACAAGAATTGCGATACAAAAAGCACAAGATGTACTAGAAGGTATAAAGAATAATCCTCTCATAAAAGGTGGTATACCAGAGCGTCAGGAACAGCAATCATTATATCAAAGTATGAGGGAGGGAAATATAGAATGAGAAGATTATGCACGGGTGTGCTAATTGTTTTAGTAATGTATTCATGTTCTACGCTTGGAAAATCTGAAAATATAATTTATGAACAAAAAAACGAAGCTGCAGGCTATCTTAAACTTGCTGATGAATTTACTAGTAAGGGACAGTATGCATCAGCATTGCAATACTATAACCAGGCACTTGAAACAAACTTGATAGTAGACAATCAAGAAGGAGCAATTAAAGCTCGCAGCTCTCTAGGCAGAGTGTATTTGCTTATCCAGCAATATGAAGATGCTTATAAAGAGTTACAGCATGCGTATGAAGATGCACAGTTTTATGGAGATAACGATCTTATAGCACTATGTTTATGTAACTTGGGTGAATATTACTATGCTAAAAACAATTTGGAACAAGCCCTGTCTGTGCTGCAGGAAGCAAAAAGTTTGTTGTCAAAAAATAACAATCGTTTACTCGCTGTGATTTTACATAATACAGCAGTTGTGTATGTAAAACAGGCACGGTATGATGAAGCGAAACCCCTTCTGGAATCCGCAAGTAATATTAATATAAAAGAAAAAAAGTGGAGCGAGTATGCAGCAAATTGCTATACATTAGGAATTATTGCAAATAAAACAAATAATAATACGATAGCAGAACAATGGATGCAAAAGGCTCTTGATGGCGATAAAAAGGCAGAAAATTCTCGTGGTATACTCTTAGATCTTGAAGCGCTTGGAAAGCTTGCACAGAAAGCAGGCGCATACGAAAAATCTTTTGATTTTTATAGAAGAGCTTTCTATGTCGCATTGCTCCTTAATGATGTTGGAGCAGCAAAACGCTGTATTACTGAATTAATACAGCTTTCGGAAAAGCTTGGCCGGCTTGATGATGTTAAGCGGTATACAGAAATGCTCAGTAAGCTGCCTTAATTAAATTATTGAGATATGCAAATAATTAGTTCGGCCCAATTACTGAGCCAATAAAGGGTTTGTCATCAAGAATGTTGAGCAGGTTTTCAATATTCCTGCCTCCAGCACAGATAACTTTAAGACGCATTGATTCAGCACTTTTTGCAGCAATAGGATCAAATGGTGTATTTTTTCCAGGCTCCCATGTGTCTCCTACCATGGCACGGTATTCTTTCCATGAAATAGCATCGATGGGTTTTGCAGCAGGATCTTTTTTGGGATCTGCAGTATACACTTTTTCGATATTGGATAGATTAATGACACAATCGGCTGAGAATCGTCCTGCAAGTACAACGGCATCATAATCGGTAGAGAAACCGGGTTTCCATCCTGCTGCTACAAGAATTCTTCCAGCAAAGATTGTAACAGCCTCTGGGTTAGTAACTATATCTTGCGGGCACAAGTCTGAAAAAATCGATTTTACTAGCTGTGCGTTCAATCGTGTTGCCATGATTCCTATCCAATCTTGTACTTCACTGTCATTAGCATTGCTGACTGCTCTGTATGCTTCCTGCCATGCTCTGGCAGGTGCACCCCCTCCTACGATAAAAATTATTCTATGATCTGCACTCGTATTGAGCCAGGAGATAATTGCTGTTCGGAATTGCTTGAGGAATTCAATATCGGGAGTAGATGGAGCAACAATCGAACCACCAAGTGATATTACTTTAGTCATAGTTCCTCCAGATAACATTAAAATTGCGAATTAAGATGACATAAAGCATAACATATTCTTGTGGAATATGGAATTGCATTTAGACTAAAAGTAGCGCATACTCATATGGTATGTTTAAGCCAGAGGAAGTAATTTTTGCACTCACCGATGCATGTAACTTAACATGTGCGCACTGTACGGTTTCAAGAAATAATGAGGTTCTCGATATCGATTTAGCCAAACGGTTTCTCGATGAGTGTAAAGAATTTGAAATTGAACGTGTTGGTTTTTCTGGAGGAGAGCCATTTTTATTACCAGATCAGTTGGCAGAGTTAGTACAGCATGTACGGGAAATCGATCTCTTTTTTGATAGAATAATGACGAACGGTGTTTGGTTTAGAACAGAGAATGAGCTTAAAGCTATAGTAAGCAAAATATACGATGCTGGTTTTGATGGTACTATTTGTATCAGCTTTGATAAGTATCATCGACAATCTATTAGCGAGCTTGCAGTGTTTATTGAAACTGTACACAGCATAGCTGAAAATAAGGAAAGCATAGAACTAGCCTGTGTGTACGAGGAAGATCCATGCGAAAACAGGATGTTACTTGAAGATCTTGCACAAAGTATAAACGGCATTCTTGAATGTGATGCTATTCCCTTTAGAATTGTTGATACTCTTCGCTTAAATCAAGAAGCTCAAAGTATAATTGATGGTTTAGGTTTATACATTCCAATTACACATATCAAGCGATCACATAGTGCTGATACACTAGCCTGGAATGATACAGAATGGTTTTCTGATGATTTTTGTACTGGTCCTGGTAATGTACTCTATGTTCATGCAAATGGCACTATTGCTGCTTGCTGTGGTTTTGCTAATGAGCAGGATCCGCTCATTATAGGGACACTCAAGGACTCTGTAAGTCATGTGCTCGATAATTCCAGAAAAAACACCTATCTCGCTTGGTGCTATGAACATGGTTTAGGTGCATTACGAATAGCGCTTGAGAAAAAGGGATACACATTTGCAGGGAAAACACGAGATATCTGTGGATTTTGCGATTTTGTGTGTAAGAATAAATTAGAAAAGCTCGTGGGCCCACCTGGATTTGAACCAGGGACCAATGGATTATGAGTCCACTGCTCTAACCAGCTGAGCTATGGGCCCGAGTATCCGTAATTATACGGATATCGCCAAAAAAGTCAACTGCATAATGATTGCAATCTCATGAAAAATGTGTAATTATTGAGTAATAAGGGAGTTTTTATGAGACAAATACCGGTTGTTTCGAGTGATCAAGCATTAAATTCATTTATAAAAGCACAAAGTGATGTGTTTAATAAAGATTTTTCCTTAGTTTTCTTTACCGATAAAGATGAAACAGTCTCTTTTCTTAAATATGAATTGCCAGAAGTAAAAATTTTCAATCTTTCGGATAAAGCAGCAGACATTAAAGGAATTTGTGATGAAATACGTTCTGATGAATGGCTTCACTATGGCGGTATTATAGCAATACATTCTGGTCTTTTAGAGGATGAACTTCAGGAAATATTAAAAGGACAAAATGTTATTGCAATACTTAAGCGAAATGAACTGCAGAGTAATTTTATTCGACTGCTTAAAATAATCAAACAGAATAAACAGATTTTATTTCAACGTGGTATCCAGCAGAAACTGTTAAAAAATATTTCTGGTTCTTTTATCATTGATAATGATCCTCTGGATATAACAACCTATTCTAACCTTATTACAAACTACTTGTATAATGCGAATCTCATTAATCGTGAGACAAAAGAAAAACTGCATATTGCTTTAATGGAATTGTTAATCAATGCAATTGAGCATGGCAATTGTAAAATCAGCTATGATGAAAAAACTGCATGGCTTGAACAAAACAAAGATATTATGGATTTGATTCGGGAAAAGAATAAACTTCCGGAAATTAAGGAAAAAAAAGTTTATTTTTCGTATACCATGACACAGGACTGGAGCCGTTTTGTTATACGTGATGAAGGTGACGGTTTTGACTGGAAATCGCGATTAGCCGAAAAAAAAGATGAACCAGGGCTCCATGGCATGGGCATAAAGATGGCAAACATTTATGTGCAGCGGCTACAATACAATGATAAGGGAAATGAAGTAACATTTGAAATTCAACATCAAAAAAATGAATCAAACGTAATACCTGGCATTTTCGATTCCTCGCATGAGATGGTTTTTCAAGATGGACAGTATGTATGCCTGGAGGGAGAACCTTCTGATTATCTTTACTACATAGTTTCCGGAACACTGTATGTGTACACTAAAGGAAAACTTGTTTCAGCACTCACACCGGATGATATGTTTTTAGGGGAAATGAGTTTTCTGCTCTCCAATCATCGTTCTGCAACAGTAGTTTCTAAAGGAAAAAGTGTTCTAATTAAGATTTCTAAACAGGATTTTGTAAACCTCATACGCGATAATCCGCACTATGGTATCTTCCTGGCACGGCTGCTTGCTCAGCGCATCACACGGCTCAATTTGCGAATGTCCAAGCTTAACACAGAGTATTTGCGTATCAAGCAAGAACTCGATGCATATAAAGCTTTAAAAGAATAAAAACTATTGCTGGTATAGTGTATGTGCTCTAGAAACCAGCAATAGTTTTTGCAGGTGTGTTGTTTTGTACGATTTAATCTTCAAATTTTAGAACTGTGTTTTTAACCAAATCTAATTTCTGACTAATTGGCTTATAGGAGAACTCACTTACATATAAAACAAGGCTGTTTGTTACAACATCAGCAGTAATAATTGCGGCTGATATTGTAACTAGCTTTTGGGGTTCCCATTCTTCTTGTATATAGCCATTCATTCTAGGTCCCCAGAAAAGATAGTAGGTATAGTCCTTATCTTTCCATGTTGTTACAGAAACAAAATCACCAAAGGCTACTACGCTTCTAAAAATGTTTAGTTTGTTTTCAATATGTTGCTGTTCTTCTGCTGTGAGTAAGTAAGGTCTTTTTTCTAATTGCAGTGAAAAACGACATCCACTTTGAATAAAGGTTACTTCTGAAAAATTTGGTGGTGGTGGATCCCTGCGCTCTTCTCCTGTTTCGGGGTCGTGCCAATGACAGAATGTGTAGGCAGCCTCATAAGGGCTCCATTCTGGATATTTAAAAAAGTATTCTGAATTTTGATTGAGCAGTGTAGAAATATGAAACCAACGATTATTCCTAAAATCAACCGGGTAGGTCGGGGTTGAAAAATTTAAGAACACATCCTGAGTATCAGGCGTAAATAGCAGAATGTTTGTGCTTTTTCCTGCGCTATCAATATTTATGGTGCCAAGAATCATATTAGGTTTAATAGTTATCATTGGCTTTATATCAGGTGCAATGTCAGCAAGATAACAAATAAGTATTCTGTATTTGGTATTCTTTTCACCATCTGATAGAAAATATTTATAAGAACCCTCAATGAGTATGTATTTCCCCCATGCTGTTGATCCTGTGGTATCGACTTCAATTACCTGTCCATTAATGAACGAATAGAGGGTTTCTCCTGGTTTAAAGGTTTTTTGTGTATTGATTCCAACAGTATTAATAAGTTTAACTATTTTTTCTTGTGGAATTTGCTTTATATCAGTGAAAGCTGTGCTCTGTGGTGTGCTGGTTATAAGTTTTTCTTTTGATGGAACAACGGCCGTTTTAACTTCTATAGGTAAAAAGCTAAACAATAATGGACGATTTTTGGATGATTGGCTGGTTGCTGCATTTGATGTTGTTACACAAGAAAACGATGCAGATACGATAATGAAAATGACAATACAGTAGAACAATTTTTTCATATAAGCTCCCTTTGTATGATAGTAGTTTTATTTATATAAAGAATGTATTTTTTTAAATTTACATCCTTTCATATGACGACAATGGTATATTGGATTCTGCTGCTTGTCAAATAATTTTTATGATTGCCGTTTATATATTCTCTTGAAGCCGTATTTTGATAATATTACTGTCCTTATATAAATCATTAAACAGCTGTTTAATGTTTACATTGACTGATATTTTGATAAGCAGCTTCATTTTGGCATTGCTTGTTTCTGATCGGCTTTTTGATGCGTCAACGGTTTGTATAGTGATTCGGTATTTATTAAAAATTTTCTGAAGGTGCTGAATATCGGGCAGATCACCTTTGCACCATACCTGTAGTACTTTAAGCCGTTCCTGTGGAAACCATTTACGTTCAAGAAATTCAAGAATTACCAGTGTAATGAGTGCAAGCGAAAGTGCAATTAGTGAGATTTCCCACATTCCAGCACCAATAGTAAGTCCAAGGCCTGCAGAAAACCAGATAGTGGATGCTGTTGTTAGTCCTTTTACATTATTACCAATTTTGAGAAAAGCGCCAGCTCCTAAAAAACCTATGCCCGATACAACCTGTGCGGCAATTCGGGCAGGGTCACTCGTATCAAGTCCAAAACTTTGAGGGAGCCATGCTGATAAGAGCATGAGAAGTGTTGCACCAAGGCCAATAATAATGTGTGTGCGCCATCCTGCAGTTTGCTTGTGAATTTCCCTTTCAAGTCCAATAAAACCACATGCAATAAAGCTAAAGGTTAGCCTCAAAAGGGCACTCATAAAGGTTATTTCTGATGTGCTAAGATAAAATAGTATCTCTTTCATAGTGACCTCTACTTTGCTTTTAAAATGATAAGTGTAGCATCATCGGTTAGAGGAGCATCTTGTTTGAATGCAATAAATGCTTTTTGAATAGTTTCCGCAATATCTTCTGCTCCAAGCATTTTATTGCGTTCAATTAAGCTATAGAGTCTGTTTTCACCAAACATTTCGCCCTTCGGATTTTTTGCTTCCGTTATACCGTCGGTATAGAGACAGAGGATATCACCAGGCTTCACTTTAAAACGCAGTGTATGCGCTTCGCATGGCAAGTCCGGAATACCCAAAAACATACCTTTAGCTTGGTTTTTTTCATCTACAACAGGTATTACCGTACCCGTTGCACCATTACAAAACAATAAATCAACATGCCCTGCATTAACATACTCTACAATATATTCATTAATGCGTAATAGAATGCCGGTAAGATAGTTCTCAATATCACCTTTGTTTTTGATAATCTGGTTGTTAATAATTGCAAGAACTTCGTGAAGTTTTTTTGATATATGTTCTGAGAAGTTATGAAAGATAATTGTTTTAGCAAGCATCGTCACGAGGCCGCTTGCAATACCATGACCGGATACATCGAAAATACCAACACCATGAAGTTCATTGTTTTTTACATAAAAGTCATACAAGTCACCTGCTACAGCTGCTGCGGGTTTAAAAAAATATCCAGTAGTCCAATACTTTGTTTGCGGTGCTGCTTTTGGATAAAAACTTGTTTGAACATACGTTGCCATTTTTAGGTCACGCTCTGCAATGTATTGTGCTTCCCGCAATTGAGATAAGGTTTCACTTAACTGTTGGTTTGCATTCTGTAATTCCGCTGTGCGTTGTTTTACCTTATCTTCGAGGTGCAGGTTAAGCTCTTCTACTTCTGTGAGTGAAGACGCAAACCTGCTAGCAAGCAGGAAGAAAATGCTTAATATGACTAGTGGAAAACCAAAACCTGCAAGGTAGGGAAAATCGTACATTTTAAACACAGAATGAATTATAATATCGAATAGCGACGTTGTAAAAAGTGGAATCATGCCAAAAATTACTATCCGTCCAGCAGGATTTTTCTTAATTACTGACAAAACAACAAGCCCTAAAATATAAAAAATAACAGGAATTATAAATAATTGCAGGTAGAGACGTTTATTATAGAGCTCGGAATAATCGGGAATAATAAGAATCCATACAATCGGAACAATCAATAGCAATAAGCGCAGAATTTGGAAAATACGATATTCTCTTAACTTTAAGAGTGAAATAATGAAATTGCATATTATATATCCGATGATATAGATTAGCATGTTTGCAATAATTTTTTGAAACCAGAGCCAGTCAATGGTAAAAGCATTAAAGAGAAACGTGTCATATAAATAAAAATTGGAAAGATATATTGCACCGAGAATATTCAATAAGGCAAAGTAGAGGCTTTCAGTTTCTTTTTTCCTTTTAAGCCAGATAATGATGTGATAGATGCCAGCAATTAACATGATACCGGATGCGATAAGATTGACTGTGGAGTTAATAAATGTATCAATTGCATATTGTTGCTGCGCTGTCGAAATTGATGCAATAAAAGGTTTCCCGGTAAGCGATCCCTCTTTGTCTATGTAGATTTTAATAAGGATAGTATTGAACTCGTTATATTTTATTATTTCTTGTGGAATCCGGTACATCCGGAACTTATTCCAAGCGCTGAACACATTTGGTGGGAATCTGCCTTCGGAACCAATGAGCACTCCGTTAAAATACGTTTCATCAGCCATAGTGATGCGGCCCAGGTAGAGAGCAAGCTGAGGATTCTGAATAATAAAGGATCGTTCAATAGGAACAGTATATTTAAGCCAGAGGAAACCTGTTTTTTCAGGCAGAAATATGGACAGTGAATTTAAAGATGTAGGTGGTAGTGGGTAAAAGTCTTTAGCCAGTACGGTTTGAATTGATTCATAACCTTTTTGAGAATATGTATATTCCCATGTGCCAGAGAGGTTTATTTTATCACTGGAAGAGAGTGTACATGAAGATGCAGCTATTAGAAGTAATAAGGCTATAGATCCAACAAATAGCTTGATAAAATAATTAGTTTGTTCCATTGATTGCTCCCTGCTATAAACAATCGGAAATAGTATTAAGAATGTATGTAGCAATAATTATATACGGAAAATAAATATTTTGAAATAAAAATTTGCAATATACATTTATGGGTTTATAATTTTTATAACTAAATCGAGTAGGAGGCTATACATGGAGAATTTGTTTAAGCTAAAGGCGCACAATACCACCGTGAAAACCGAAATCATTGCTGGTATTACAACCTTTATGACTATGGCGTACATTCTAGCTGTAAATCCAGGTATTTTAAGTGCTACTGGTATGCCACCAGGAGGTGTTTTTACTGCCACTGCGCTTGCATCGCTTATTGCAACATTGGCAATGGCCCTATTGGCTAATCTACCTATAGCACTTGCTCCAGGTATGGGTTTGAATGCTTTTTTTGCATTTACCGTAGTATTAGGTATGGGATATACCTGGCAGCTAGCATTAACAGCAGTATTTCTAGAAGGTATACTATTTATAATTCTTTCTCTCTTTAATGTACGGGAAGCAATTGTAAAGGCTATACCAACCAATATTAAAAAGGCTGTTTCTGTCGGTATAGGTCTCTTTATTGCTTTTATTGGATTACAGAATGCAGGTATCATTGTGAAAAATGATGCAACCCTCGTACAGCTTGGTAACTTGGGTTCTCCGCAGGTGCTTGTTGCCTTAATTGGTTTAGTAATTATGGGTGTTTTGC